>Ga0209700_101738_pt1 | contig 45240 bp, 26 predicted proteins | sample SiratroredBW_FD_187528 | JGI IMG/M metagenome (GOLD analysis project Ga0209700, IMG submission 187528) | Root nodule microbial communities of legume samples collected from California, USA - Siratro red BW (SPAdes) (version 2) | ecosystem: Host-associated > Plants > Roots > Nodule | place: USA... | reverse complement strand
TAAAAAAAAAAAAGAAAAAAAAAAAAAAAAAAAAAACACACTTTATGAAGGATGAATCACAAAACCAGTGGGGATACCTTTAAACCTTTCAAGAATCTGCAAAGATTTTGCTTTGAGGAAGACAGATTCCAATAGTAAGCCAACAGAATGTATTGACATTTGCGGTTCAGCATGATTTTGAGAATGTCTCTTGCGGCGTTCTCTGCTTCTGGAAAGGGCAATTTTGATCTTAGGAGTCACAACACCTATGTCTATTCCCTCAAAGACATGTAAAGCAGCTACTATATTTCCTTTCTGATATTCATATCTTCCAAGCAGAGCTCTAGCTTCCTGCACATTACAGACATGTTTTGCTTTAAATAATAATGGCAACCATAATCACTAATTTTAAATAAGAAGAAACACATATGCACAGCACAATCCACACACAATTGCAGAATTTATTAACTCAAATCCTAAAGTCCCAAAAACTTGTATTGATTAAACTCAATAAATTGACCATCAGACAAACTACTTATAATAGTCATGGTTTCAGAGAAGCATAGAAAATTAGAAACCAATTCCTTGGTCCTAAGTTCAATTAGGACAAAGGATTCGGTCAAACAACAAAAGATAGATGCTGACTTTCCAGCACAACTACAAGCATGGACAGAAGTCTGAAATTAGCCTATACATCCACCAGTAACTCACCAAGAACAAACCAATCAGCCTGTAATCATAACAAATTTAAAAAATATGTATATACCCACTCACTTTATCTAGGGCCTAGCGTAAATAACAAAGAACAAATCATATCTGATTATTCAGTGTAACAACAAAAGGTAAGGATGATGAAATCAACCTCATAGTTCAAGACACCACTCTCACGTAAGGATGATTCAGCTTCTTCTATGTTCCCAGTGTCCTGCTTCTTATCAATGTGTTCAGCTAAGCAAGAGTGTTCACTAGCTGAAAAGTCCTTGGTTGCACTTGCAAGAGATCCAGATGAAGGAAAAACTTCATCAGCTCCTCCCAACGACTCTCCTGACCGTAGACACTTCATTATCTTCCTGCAAACTTCTCCTAGTTTCAACTTCCCTCCTCTCTTTAATCCTGCTTCCCATACTGCTCCTCTTCACTCAAAATTCTGCAAACCAGCAACGTCACACATAATTCAAAACTCAGACATCACATAAACAACCATTTCGGAACTCAATGCTCCCGGTTTATGCAAGTAGATTAAGCAAAATATAGAGCACCACAAATTTGGAATTTCCAACCAAAGTGATCCTAGTGAATAGGCTCTGATATGCAGTTGAATCGATATCCCATAACAGGAAACAAACCCACCACAAACCCCTTAATTAGAAAGTAATTAGAATTAAAGTATAACCCTTTAAGTCAACAACACAAACCCCACCACTAAGAAGCAAAATTTGAGTCAAACGCATTCAGATTCCCTCATCCTCGTCTGTTGTATTGGTGTAAACCCCTTTAAACATTTTAAAACCACACGCCAAATAAAACTGAAGAAAAAGTATAGCAAAACCAGCGTCACGAAATTGAAACCGACCCACAGTGCCTCAGCACCTACAAAATTCAGAAGAAAGCAGAAAAAAGGCAAAAACATTTCCACAAAATAATGCTAGTGAGGTAAGCCGAAAAAAAGGTTTGAACTTGAACCGTGGAAACCAGTATAGTACACGAATAACCTCTCACCGTTTGAATTTGAGGCAAGAGAAGCAGAGGGTGCAAACAGCGACACCCATTACTGAATTTGGGCAATCAAATCAAAGGGCACCTTTGAATCAACGAAAGCAAAAAAGTAAAGCATCCAGAGAGAACCTTTGGTTGTTTTGTTTTTCTATCACTGCTTCTTTTTTTCTTTTCTTTTTTTTTTCCCTTTTTTCTGTGTGTGATGATATTTACAGGAAGTGAGATTGAAGTGGAAACAGAAGAGAATAAGAATGGAATTGGAACAGAAAAGGAAGGAAGAAGATCTGACAAGAAGAAGAATAAGAGGAAGTAGAAAACAGAGAGGATGAATGGTATGGGTGGGTGTGGTTAATGTTACTGTTAGTGTTGTGGGGCCCAGTGAATGTTTTATTACCGGTGTTACAGCGGAGAGGACAACTATGTACTATGCACTTGTTTACGTTAATTATTTAAAAAACAAGACGTGTGCAATTAACAAAAATTATTGTTGACGAGTTAGATTTAACACCCTTTTAAAATAATGATTTAACTTTTAGACGTTAGAAATATATATTATTCATTCAAAACATTTTAATATAAATATATTATTTTTATCTGTTATAAAAAAAGTAGTTATGTCATTTATTTAAAATAAATCAAGATTAAAGCAATTAATATTTCATTAAAAACTGAAGAATATTAGTTGGTTTAGATTTTTTTTAAAATTAAAATTGTTGTCCTTTTGGATGGAGTTTGTATTTTCTTTAAATATCTTTTTACTGCTAATGTTTGTTAAAATATATTGAAAGACCCAAATTTGGAATGATCTCAATGTTCATTTAATATTTCTTAGTTTTATACTTTTAATAAGTTTTGACCAATTTTAGAAAGCGTTAAAATGAATATTTTAGAAATTTTCATTTGCACTTTTTTAAGGGTATAATGTCTGTTTGTGTAAAATTCAAAATATATTAAACATGATTTTTAATTATATGTTATTGTCTCTTTTAAATTTAAAATATAAAATAGATTTTGTTAGTATTGATGATAAAGAAAAATCTAACAAAGTTAATATTTTAAATGTATTAATTTTGTATTTAAAAGTGATTTTGATTAGATAGATAATTAATTAATATTATATCTAGATTGTCCCTTTCTCGAATGTTTTATTCGCTATATTTTATTAACATAGATCTAAAAGACATATTTAAGTTTTTAGAAAGTAAAATTAATACAAAAATTCTAGAGGCTTCTTCAGTATTTTAGGATATTTACGCAAAACGTATTTTAATATTTTTTTTACATATACAAATTACTTCTGTATAAACCAGAGGAAATATAATGCATATCTTCATTTCTTTTATAAAGATATCTAGATTCAATGAGTTAAATTTAATATTTATATCAATTTGTAAGTTTGATAAATTTATTTGAATAAAATACTTCTATTATTATTTTTTATATTTGATATGTAATTTATAATTTGAATGAAAACATATAAGTAAGAAGTGCATAAAGAAAAAAAAGTACAATCATATTATAAAGTAATTAAATAATATGTAGGTATTTTTAGTTGGTGAAGAGCTTATATTTCCTAATTTAACAATAAGTAAAAATAAAGAAATAATATTTTAAAAGTTAATATTGGAGTAAAATTTAATATAAAATTCTGAAATTTATGTGATAAGATTTTGAAATTAAAGTGTAATGATAATGTTATTTTTGGTAGTTGCGACGTGGTAAAAAGGTTTGAATGTGTTGCGCTGGTTTCCATTAAACCGACGCCAACTACACTTCACACCTTCCATCGCACTCCTCAATTTATTACAATACAAACTAGAATAAATAAAAACCATTTTTTTTTTTCACTTTTCTTATTCAACTTATCAAAATTGCATTATGTGCTAATGAATTATTATTGTTTAATTTGTTTCTTAAGGCTTCCATGCGTTACATACATAAATTTATTTATTATTATTATTTTAGATTCCCAACATGTTTCCTTTTTTTTAGATATGAGATCAACTCGGTTTTATGTAATAGTACAAATATAAATACATATTAAAATATAATTTATGATGATGTAAATTCTGAACATGTGATTGTACTATGAACATTGATCTACATTTTTTTATTGAATCCAAATTTTACTAAGTTTAGAATCATAGGACCATAACTTTAATTTTTTGGTAGGTATGTAACATGGGTATACTATACCCAAAAGATGCTGCATAGTGAAAATAGAACAAAGTTCAAAATATAGGATAAGGGCCACCACTTACTCTCAATTGATTGATTAGATGTTAGATGCCATGATTAAACCATAATACCGTTCTTCAAACTCTAATGAATGATAATCATAACTTTGTTAATTTTGATTATAACTATATTAAAAGTTATATGCAGCATATGGTTTTATTAATTTATAATATAATTCTAAACTTATTAAATTTAATAAGATCTATTGTCGGTAATATCTTAACACATATTAATTTAATTTTATACATATCACACGTTTTTACATTAATGTTATGTACATGTTTAAGCAACACAAGTACAAAATTGCATATCTACATTGATTTGTCAAATTGGAAGATGATGATGGTCAAATGTGTATTGAGATTTTAATTAGAAAATTAAATTGAGTTAAAATCTACCAAAATTTTTAATGTGAATTTAAGTCAATTAAAATTTAAAATAAATTTTATTATTAACTCGATTGAGAAAAGTGTCAATTGGTACATGAATGAAAATTGAAAAAACAGTTTAGGATTCCAAATAAAAATTCAAACTTTCCCTAATAGCTTTTGGCGCAATTAATTAGTGGCTGCTATTTCATAATTCACTTTAGATTTTTTAGTAATCATCCTAGAAAATTTTAAAAATTAAAAAGAAAGTAAGAGGGATTCTGATGTGAATTTTGAATTTGGTCACGTGATATCTGTGCTGGTCAAAATAAAATATCTAAGTCCATGACCTCTTAGGCAGCCACTGCCTCACTTTAAAAGAATTCCCAAAAAAAGTTAGTTAAGTCACAAAGTTATAAACTATAGAAAATAAAATTAATATAATAGTAGTAGCATTTTAAGGATATAAAACTAACTTTTCCTCTATTACTTGGTATGTTCTAACTACTTTATAACACATTTTTCTAACATGGTTTATCAAAAAATAATAGATTTAATTGGAAAAATATAATTATACTATATTTTAATATAATATTATATCATTATTGTAGATGACAAAGTTAGTTAGGTTAGATAGGTCATTATGTCAATTTGTCACAATTTTGACAAATTGAATTAGTATTTTTGATTCATCAAATCATCTTGACTTTCTTCGTTTGACCACTAACTCAGTAGATCAGTAACACTTTGAATTTATCGAATTAAAAAAGTAATTAATTAATTAAAAAATTTAAAAATATTTATATAATTAAATTTTCTTTTAATATTTATATATACATATATTAAAATAAAAAAGATTAAAAAAAACTAGTAGGCTGGCTCATGAGCACACACTAAAAGGGGTGTCCTATTTTTAGATAATTAAGAATGAACTAGTTTTCATTAAATCGACCCATAATATATATATATATATATATATATATATATATATATATATATATATATATATATATATATATATATATAGGATATTAATTAGTAATATAAAGTGAGAGAGAGAGTTACAACAAGGTAGGGTACCCATAATTATTGGGCGTGTAGGGCACTCATAACTCCTATCTCCTCTTTGAAGATGATTCATGCACATTGACCAAAAATGAAGAAAGAAGAAGATGAGAAAGGAATGAAGACGATAACAAGAAAACACATGCATGTCTATGAGAAAAAAAATAGTTCATTTATTTGTTTATTTAAATACAATTACTTAAATATGGAATAAGTTCTTTTTAATAAAGGTTGAAATATTTCTTTATAAATATAGACCTATTTAGTTTTAGTTACTGATAAAAAGTTCATTCATTTTAGATTCCTGAGTTGTTTTTCTTTTGCTCTTTATATCTATAGATTACATTCTTACCATTAACTATAAGATAACTTAAATTTAATATAAAATATTTAAGTTAATAAAAAAATTATTTTGAATTTAAATAATTAGAACTTTAGCGTATAATTCAAGTAAGTCATATAATTATTATTTTCTATAAATAAACAACTATTTATAATTTATTTTAAAAAAATATTATAGGCAGTGATTTTTGTATTATTTTTCACACAAGAATTAAAATAATGTAATTACCTTTATTATTTTTATCTTTCACTACATAATAAATTATATATATTTGCCATTTTATATGCAAAGAAGGATTGGTAACGTGTTATATTTGATATGTAAAATTTATTGTTATATTATTTTTACTTTTGTGAGAATAGAGAAAAAGTAACGATAATTTAATTTACATATAATTAACTTTCAACGTTATAATAAGTGACTTTTAAAATATAAAAGACCTTTAATATTTTTAATTTTTTATCTTTGAAAGTAAATAACCGTTGTGAAATATTAAAAAAATAATTATATTACAGTGAAGTAATAATTTATTAGAAATTATAAAAGTAAACTATATGTAATTCTCTTGTTTTTTATAAAATAATAAATATATCATTCAACTACGATCTTAAAAATAGTCAAATCATCTTAAATTTAAATATTACTGCACTATTTTAACTTTTTTAATCAATACTTTTATTCTTAAAAATATTCTAATTATTTTAAATTTAGATATTATTATAATATTTAAATTATTCCAAATTAAAAGGATTTTCTTAAAATAATAACATATCACCTAGTTTAGTTACGTTCTTAAAATCAGTGAAATTATCTTAAATTTAAATATTTTTGAATTATTTTAAAAATATTAATTAATATTTCAGTCTTGAAAATAGATAAATTATTTTATATTTTAATATTATTGCAATATTATATTTTTTTCTAAATTGATAGTTATTATGGATGAATTACCACAAACAAAACTTATTCACATTTAATTTTAAAAAAATAAAGTATGGATAATTTTGTGAGTGATAGTGAAATCTTAACTAACAATTTCGGGAACACGATTAAAAGAATGTTGAATATGCAAACTAAAAATTAAAGAAATACGTAGTTGACAAGATAAAATAAATAAGAGAAGTCTAAAAAATGTATAACAAGACTCAAGTGGATGAACGAAAGTTTCCTCCACCATCTTAGTATTTACTCAGTAAAATTTATCTAAAATAAAAAAGGACTAAAAGAGCAATATTCATAAAACTTATTTATTATATGAAAAATGAAGCATCCTTACATACAATACAAAACAAAAATACATCTATTTATGCCTATTGTCAAAGGTCATTAACAATCACAATTAAAGCTAAATTTTTTATTAAAAAAACTCTAATTGTTGTTATGACTTTAAACTTGAGCAAACCATAAACCATCCAACTTTAATGTAGAGGTTTAGTCTAGAATAGTTGAAAAAGACATCTATTTCCAATCAATTTAGAAAAGTACTACGAGACCTGTGATTCTGGATAGGAAACCTAGTGTTAGGGGTATTTATAATTTGATTTTTATGTAGTTGATTTTAACTCTTGACACGATGAATATGAGGAAGTTACAATAGACATTCGTTTTGGTTACATCATCTAAGTAAAATATTTATCACTTTTAAGATCAATAAAAAAACACATTCAAAACTAAGGGAATATTTATAGTTCCCTCAATGTAAAAGAAAGGGTTAAGCATATAGTTGTATCTCAATAAAAGAGTTTTGTGTAAGAAAAAACTTTTTAAAAAAAGAAGTTAAAACCAACATATAATTAGTGATTTTATTTGGAGTGTTTAGATGGAGTGATATTGTTCCAATGAAGATATAAAGTTAATGTAGTCTTCTATAAATACAAGAAGCAAATAGTTAAACAAAGGCATAAAGATATTAGTAAAGTATTCAAACTTTGTCAACTATGGGAAGACTTGTTCATAGTAAAATCTTAAGCTAGTTTAAATAATTAAGGACTTTGTCTTTTAATATTAAGCTTTGAATAGAAAATAACTTTAATCCTTATCACTTTTTAAGGTTTAAATTTGATTATTTTTGTGAACTGGTAGTAGTGGATAATGACTTTGTAAAAAGAATAATAAGAGACAATGTAAATTTTTGTTTGAAATTTATTGTGATTAGTGAAACTCTTACATGTGATGAAAGAAATTAGATGTAACCCACTCTTAAAGTGAACTAATATAAAATAATTGCATGCATACTCTCTCTTACTAGTATTTATTTATGTTATACATATGCAATTTCCATTAAGTTTTTTTTCATGACTGACTTTGTGAAAAACTCTTTTCCATAAAAACTTATTTATTTCAAATGAGCCTAATCCATACACTACTGTCTTTACAAAAAAATTTTATTGTTTATCTTATATTCAACCCATTCTAGCGTGTTTTATATGATATATGAAAAAAATAACAAATTTAATAATATTTATTTTTTCCTTAAATGTGTAAAATTTTAAAATTTATAAATATAATATATTATTATTCTTTTATATTTACGAATACATTAATTGTGAATAAAAGAAATTTTGGACGTCACAATTTACATCTTATAAGTGTTTATAAAATTATTTGGAATGAATACTACATGAATACTACGATCTCCGTTAAAAATGTTTATTAGACAACTAAAATTTTTATATATATATAGTTGATATTTTTCTCATCCATTTATTATTTATTATTAAGGAGAATAGAACTTTTGGACTCAGTAATAAACAATAATCTAAATAGATTTCAATATAAATTAGGACTAACTTGTTAAAAAAATACTATGTTACATAAAACTTGGATCAAATCCAAAAAATAAGTAAATATTTTTATTTATTTTTTGTAAAAAATTGTAGAAATAATAATAATAAGAATAATTATAATAATAATAATATTTTTGGACATAAGAAGATGCATTCTAAAAAACTTGTTTATATAAAAAAAGATGGTTTGAGTGTGTCGTCTAAAGATTTTTCACAAATATTTTGCAAAGGAATTTTTAAGATAGTACAGACATATATGGTAAGAATAAAAAATATATATAAACTCAAGTTTTATATTTAGGATTCACAAATATTAAGTTATGTTCTATTTTTTTTATAATTTATAAATCACTTCCTTTGTTGCAAGATGTATCAATTATTCTATAAAAAAAACTAAGTAAATTATATCACAATCAAATCATATTATATATTAGTAAGTGAAAATAATTTGTTCAAATTAAAATTATAATTTCTAATCTTATAATAAATAATCGATCCCATAATCGATATTAGAATCAAAGTCAAAGAGTTTAATTCATAAACGATGAAAAAAAATTATCACAAGGTACATAAATTATGTAATTGAAGTTTGGCCAAATCAAGACACTTATGCAATGTTTTTAAACTTCCGTTAAATTTAAGATGATGAGTATTTGATGAGTATTTTTCTTCACTGTTCTAACATTCATAAATAAAGTAGAGTTTGAAAATTATAAATAAGATTAGTATTATAACAAGTAGAGAATCTTCTTGTTTAATCTTGGAAAATATATTACAAATTATATATAAGAACAAATCGAAACAGTTTAACAAAATTTCAGCACTTTGATAAATTTTATGTTTGTTCCACCTTCGTAGTAGCTGTGATTAACATCTCTTTTCTCGTAGAAGTTTAGTTGAGATGTTTTTCATTTCTCATAAGCTTGTTTTATCCCTTTTGAGGTGTCATTTTTCTAACACGTCAGTTGGTTAACTTTGTTACGCTACATGCATATAATGGACGTTTCCATGTTCGATGATGTTGAATATTCATTGTAACATATCATCCATAGTTCATGCGACAACATGCATAATGTAGATAGTAGGAAATAAATTGAATGATATATCGTGCACACAAGCTTCATGAAATTATTGACATATATAAAATTTACAACACTAATTATCATCCATTACTCAGGAAATTTAAATCTAGTTTTTCATTAATAAAAATGGATATTTAAAAACAAACAATCTTATATGTTAGTTTATGTATATATAACTTAACCTTATATTTTGATAAAAAAAAATTACAATTTTTAAGTAATACAAATATATTGAATTTGAAGAAAATAAATTTTTCAAAATTGTTTATCCAAATAACCTATTATTACAAAATATTTCGAGTTATTTATAAAAATTAAATCAACCTCTAAATCTTCCTAGTCCAAATACTATATTAGTAGTGTACTATTTTTTTTTAAAATAACATATTTAGCATCTTGTCTCTTTATAGTAAAACTTTCTATTTACCATCTTAACCATTAACCTAACAAAATCATACATCATGAGATAGTATTATACATTTATTCATCTCCTAATTTTATTTGTTTCATTTGATTATATTTATATATACATAAAATATTCAATGAATTTTCTTAATAGTTTTTAATGCAACAATGTAGTGTTTTCTGTTTAATTATGAATAATTATACCAATAATTACAAATATTGACTTTTTTTTATTTCTATATAGTGGTGATTTCACAACGACTATTTTTCATTAAAAAAAAGCAATTTTTAATAAAAAGTTCTCAAGGATTTTCAAATCGTTAATGTTTTTGGAAAAAATAATTACTGAAATTAAAAACATAAATGTAAATAGCAACAAAAGATTCCACAAGAAAAAAGTTAGAAGTGTCTTAAAAAGAATAACGGTAATGGCAACAAAATTTAAATACAATATAAACTCTACACATTTATGAAGATTAGGTTTTGAACTATTGACGGTAATAATTCAAGATTGGTTTGCATAAAAGATTAGATCTAAACTTTGATGTGATTATTATACTAAAAAAACTGATTTATCAAAGGGATAACCTTATTAACATTTGTTTTGTTCATTAGGAATCAGTTTCCAAAAAATTAAGAATAAATCCTAATCACTTTGATTAAACAACATGAGTCTATCATTATTTACATAAACTCAAATTAGTATTTTATGGACATTTTAACCTAATTATACATTGCCTTAGTAAAAATAGGATTTGACTTCCAAACTCATTATACACAATCTGAGTTTTAAATAATTCACTAGTATGAAAAATTCTAATACTGGTTAAAGAAGTTGACTATCAAAATCATATACCATAAGTCAAAATCCTCATACAGGTAATGCTTCAAATTTAAGCTCTATTTTTTAATCTTAGTCGTACCATCAACATGTTAATTTGTGTTTTAATAAACGTTTAGATTGCTTCCAGAAAGAAAACTATGTTTAAAACAAGTTTATCATGTTATTTTAGAATTTTCATTAAATTTAGTTTCCAAGGGTTCTTTAGGGTGAACGAAATTTAAATGGCTACGCGTCTTGTGCTGAATAGTATTTTACTTGAACGTGTTTAGATAGTTGATTAAAAGTTATATTCAAACATAGGATTTGCTTATTTTAGAGTTATTAGATAAACTTTATTTTAATTTATTTAATGTAAAATTGTAAACACAAATAAAATATATATTTAAATTAGTTATAATGAAAAAAACTACTTTATAATGAATATGACGCTAAGACAAATTAACATGGCAAACCAAGAAAACATGTTTTCCTTTAATAAAACAGAAATTTATACATAGCTAACCTAGTGCAGAAAAGTGAAACAGGGTAACATAAAAATCATACCCGCTGAATAAAAGTTTCAGACTTTGATCAGCATAAAAACAAAATCTCTTCAGCATCTGAATTTTGGGAACTACATAGTCTGAAATAGTGCAGCCAACAAATTTACATAAATCTTTGCATCGCCACCATATTATCTGCTACTTTAAGTTCAGCAGCTTCATGGGAAACAATCATATCCATCAGCCTTTGCCTGAAATCCAAGGGTTTAAATTAAAAAAAGAAATAAACACTTATGACAGTTCATGACACTAGTTACTAACAGTCTTGTGGCAAACTCTGGGATTAAAACACAAGATAATAGCCCCCAAAACTCAATTACCAGTTAAATTCTGAGAGGGAAAATAGATAGAATAGAAGTGACTATCAGTAATTCAGTATTCAATTTGCTGAATATGCTGCGTGCCATGATAGTGGATGAACCAGGAAGTGCTAGTCTATAGTCATTAACATGATGTCAAATCCTTGAGTTCCATGCTTTAGATTATACAGTTCCAGATCCCACCTTTGAATAAGAGTATACAAGTTTACTGTTCATATGAAAAATAGTACTAAGAAATGACTCCACCAGCCAGCATAACAAGTATATAAACAGATCAAAATGACCTCTATATATAATAAACAATCAAAATAATCTGCATCCCGCCCAAACTGAAAACTGCCACAACAAAACTTTTAAGGTTAAAATCAGTCAAAATTTGTCCAAGTTTATTTGAACCTACATGTGACAATAAATACAGATCTCTCTGCATTTCCAACATTCTATTGAATCAACAGAAAGAAGGGTTTCATAAGATAATCACCAAATAAAACTACGGTTATTGCAGTAAGATAGATTATATGCTTCACCAAACAAGGTTAATAGACATAATAACTTCTCGATTATATGTGTGGAGCAATATTTGAGGGAATTCATTTTCTAGACCCTATTATTCATGTGTCAGTCAGCATGCATCTTCTGCAGAGAGTACTTTTTCCTCATCACTAGTGGTGAATGATTTTTTTAATATAAACACTCAAATGAACAAAATTTGAATCCAGAAAGGTAGGTCTTACTGCAGAATCCCAAAATCAATGAGTGAGTGAGCAGAAAAAATAAATTCAAATGAGACAACTCTTTACCTTCTCCGTGTCTCATGCAATTCCATTGAATACCAATTACATTCTTGAGACCTGGACCCAACCGATTAATCAAGCCACTCTAACGATTAATCAATTAACAAAAAATGAATAAAATAACAAAACAATTAATCACCCTCCTTCCGTTCAACCAATCGCCGTCCGCCACAGCCGCGGCGGAAGGGGAAGCAAATGCAATCTGAACCAATCCTCTCAGCGCCATGAAAAGCTTAAAAGGGGGAAGGTTTTCATCTTCATTTTGGGCAGACAATAATAAACAGGAGGGTAATTGAGTAATTTAGGTCAAACGTGGTATTTTAGTAATAAGCGGAACTTCACAAGGGCAATTAGAGAGAAGCAGCGCTATAAATATCGAGGTCCCAGACCCGCTGCGCATTCTCTTCTTCTCACACTTTTCTCTTACGTTCTCTCTCTCTATCTCTATTCTCTTTCCCTCTCTTCATCTTATTCTCTCTCTATCTCATCTCTTATTTCGTTTTTATTAAATCTTAGATAATTGCCAGATTCCGGCCACAAGTTTCTCTTCTCCCTCTCTCTCCCATCACATCGTCTTCACCATAGCGTGCCCCATCCGTTTCCTGCCAATTTACCCTTTTACCCCTCTGTTTTCAATATTTACTTTTTTACCCCTCACTTTTCACCCGAGGATAGATAACATAATTACGTTATTTTTTTATTATTTGAAAGCAAAACTATTTGTGTCAGTTTTGTTTTGAGGGTGGTTTGGTAGTGACGTGGCATGCGGATAGAGAGCCATGAATACCAAAACGATGCGTCTCCCCCCTCGTCGTGTGTTGACACCTACCAATAAGCGCAAAGAGAGAGATGACCCATTTGACAGGCCCAAGCCCATACCCGCACCACCCAAAATACTCAAGCCCGATAGGCCCGTCGAGCCCATCACCGCAACCAGCAAAGCCGCCTTCCCAGAGCCCAAGCCCTCCAACCAACTCTTAGCGGGCTACCTGGCCCACGAGTTCCTCACCAAGGGGACCCTACTGGGCCAGCCGTGGGCCCCACCCAAAGGAAAGTCGACGGAGGACGGTGCCGAGGAAGCAGAACCCACGGCGGCGGCGGCGCCGCCGTCCCAGCGGACGGAGGAGGAGCGGGAAAGGTACGCCGAAGTGGCGAGTTTGTTGAAGGGTGGTGGGACCCAGCTCCCCGGCCTGGTGAACCCCACCCAACTCGCCCGTTTCTTGCACTTGTGATCTAACGCAAAAAAACCACTGGGAGAGTCCTTTAGGACACGTGGAACGATCCCATTCGCTCTCCCTCGTTTTGTTCCTCCCGAGACAAAACGGAATCGGAGAGAGAAACTTCTCCCTCCGTCACTTTTTTTTTTTTTTTTTTCTCTTTTTTAATCTGAGACAGATGGAAAAGGAAAATTTTCTGATGCATGCAAGTTGTATGTATGTCATCCTCTTGATGTATGCATTCTCATGCAAAATACATGCTTTTCGTTTCAACCATTTCGTTTGTTTCCTCTGTTTTATTATTACTCCCACTGCTGAACATGTTATCTAATTATCTTACTTTCCTTTGATTAGATTATTGTTATAAGTAAAATTAATTAGACTCTGTTTAAGCATTGCTGATTAGTACTGGATTCAAGTAACGCGCGGCTACTTTTTTAACGCCTAGATATAATACTTGTAATAACGAAGAAGAACATGCTTATGGTTATGGAGTTTCAGTTATGTTTGATTTAAATGTGTTCAGAAAGATGGTATTAATTGAAAGTGATGTGAGAAACGAAATGGCTAATGTGATTTTTTTTTTTCTTTTAATTGTTTCACGCACTTACATAAAGAGTGTTCATCATTATTAGTATGATGGTAAATTCAGTAATGGCTTTCGTGGAAATTTCCAAATTTTCTTATGTGTTCATTCTAGATTTTTAGAAGTGCTTTACAGTGATACTTAGTACTTGCATATAAACAAGTTTTTGTATGGTTTGGATAAATTCAACTCAATGTCCAAATCTAATTTGAACCAAATTGAATGCATTGCATTGTGAAACTACTAAATTGGTTTTGTTTTTCTTCACCAGTTAGATTAGATTTTAGACAAATTCCATTTACTATCGGTATTAAACTAATTTTTAATTCAAGCCTTACATTGTTTCGATATAAATCTGACTTTTGAAGTGAAGTTCATTTTATTTACGAGATCGCTTTATAAATAAATTTAACTTTGAAAACCCAGTAATTGTTTAAATTGTATAACTATACTTTAATTTTTGTTATAGTTTGAATAAATTAAATTAAATCTCTTTCACACCCTTGAAAAGATGAGCATATTTTCGTATAGCCATGTCTTAATTCTTTTTACAATTAGAGTTGAATAGGTATTCACTGGTAGGATAAAAAAAAATACAAGGTTTATCAAACAAGAAGAGCACGTTTTCAATGTGACTTAAAAATAATTATCATGCAAATTATCAAATAAAAGCCATTAATTAATCATATATAATAACTCATAGTTGGACAATATCTAAACTATGATTGTATTATCCTAGGGTTTCATGAAAGAGTTGTTCTCAAATTAATTAAAATTTTCAAAATAAAATAATTATCCGTTAGTGTAATTTTTAAAATGATTATTATAAAACTTAACAAATTTATTATAAATCATAATTTATATTGTCTTCCACTTCGATAGTTCTATGGGTTTAAAGGGGAGGAACTATGAAAAGGAGTTTTTGTCAAATTGATTAAAATTCGCAAAATAGAAATTTTTTTATTATATGATTTATAAGGTAATTATTATCAAAGTTAAAATTTATTGTAAATAACAATTTCTAGTTTAATGATAACTTAGAAACAGTTATCGTCTGCCAACTCCCCAGTAGGGTTTAAAGAGAAGGAGGTTTTCTTGTAATAATTAAAAATTTCATAATATTTAAATGTGTAAATTTTATATCAACTTTGCTAATAATTATATTTATGGTAATGGTTGGAGAATTAAAAATAATAATAAAGAGTGTAAAATTTAATGGTATTTAATTATTTATTGAAATGTTTAGTAAATATTTAAAGTAATAATAGTAATCCGTAAAACTAATTTATATTATTCCAATTAAGAATTTGACGATGGATTAAAAAGAAAACAAGAGTATAGAAAACACTTTTCTTTGTTTAACATCATAGAACAAACGATGAAACAACTTGGTCAAATGAGCCCGTTTAAGTTTTATATTTCGTCTAAGAACAAAAGAAAAGATCTATTTAATACAATGAAAAAAGATTATCCAAAAAAACTTGCATGTGATAAGGTTTGGAAAACAAAAATATGTAAAAAAAAAAAATCTTATATTGGTTCATGTTCAATTATTGAGACTACAACCTGTTTTCACTATTATAATTGTGTTAGATTTATCTTTTTCTAAATGATTACTAGTTTGACCAAATTATCTTTTAATCAAGCTAAGACTGCATTCAACGTTTTACATATAAATAGGAATTGAAACTCTTCTATAAGTTTCTTTCAACTATATCCAAGAGAGTAATTTTATTGTTTTTCATGTGTTAGATTTTTAATCACTCAACTGTTAATTCTATACATAAATAGAAATCATTATATAACATTTTGTCATTTAATGCATTTAATCAATTTATTCCCATTCATCATATCATAAAACATTCTACTCATTTACTTCATTTCATGAGTAGTGCATGTCTTGTATTAGAAGACTTATTAATATTACTTCAAATATAATTAAAAAAAATAAAACCTTAATTCATTATATCTCTTACATTAAAACAATTATTATTTTTTACCGGTAAAAGAAAATAAAACTGATATCCAATATCCATACTCCTTCGTTTTTAGACTATTATCACGTGTAGAAATTCACTCGGGCATTTAATCAAACAATTGAACTGCATTGTTAACAAAGTAATATGCAAGAACCATACTATTGTGCATTGTGAAGAATTTTATTAATTTGGACCTTTTGAGACATTTATGCAATGTGTTTCTTAATTATTGTAATTTTAACCTAGATTACCAAGTTATAATTGGAATTGTGTTCATTAGTGATTAGTCATAAAATGTTTCTTCATTCTTTGCAATGGATATTTCACGGAATATTGATGCCTAGGGTTAGCATGCTCCAATCTATAATAAGATAAAGTGTTTTAGGCCTTTGAATAGTTGAATTTTAACGGTCTTATATGCATCACTATGCTATAAATATAATAAATGCTTTTGATTCTGTTACAAGAAAAAATGCTATGGTTTCAAAGAGGTAAATTAATGCAATAATAGGTAGCTAAAAGAAGGTAGAACAATAAGTAAACAGCTATTTTCTTTTTGCACGATTTTTTAAAGGAGTTCCATATTGAACGTGGTTCTCCTTATCTCGTTTTCTCTTATCTTCACCCACTCTTGCAAATAATACATGGTCATTATTAAAAGTACCCTAATAAATAGAAACAAAATTTGAATAAAAAACAACAATTAAATTTTTATTTGCAGAGTGTGAGTGATATCTGAAATTTTCAGTGTGTCAAAAAGCAAAATTTCAACCACTTTTAGTTACCTAGACATTTGAAAGAAAAATAAATGGAACACCGGAATGTAAACTAATCTTTTAACCATTCTTTAAATTGTAGAAAAATTTTAGAATTGTGTTCAAATTTTAAAATATTGGTTCACATCCCTTATTTATTGTTATTTGTCAAAGAGAGGCACACAAACTTCTTTTTCAACTCTGCACACATGGTTCTTAATAAGGCAAAAACAGTTCATGGACGCAAAACTATTTATTGTGCTACCATATTTTCAATACTTCTACTTCTATTCACAGTAAATGCTTCTTCTTTCTTTTTGTTACCCTCATGTCACTTTTCATTACACACATATCCAAACACCTTTTATATAATAGACCCTATGAATAAATAAATAAATAAAACTAACGGGTACTTTTAGGTATTCATAATATTCTTTTTCTATTATAATAATAAATAAAATTAGTAATAACAAACAAAGGTTAGTTTTTTATTTCTCTTCAGCAATTTGTTAATTATTATGTATTTTAAACCCCCATTCCCTCTCTAACATAATGATAAGTCAAATCGTTTTTTTTTTTTCATGGGTGAAACTGAAACGTACCTAAATGCTGTCTAACTTTCCTCGTGAATAATGTTGGTATATTTAAAGATACCAAGTTCAGCTGCTACATCATTCAAAATCTGGAATATTGTAATTGTTAATTAGAGGCTGCTATGATAAACAATTTTTGTATCCAAGAGGGAATAAATATTCATATTGACTTGACAGAGAGTGCCAGAAATTGTTAGTTTTTTATGTGAATTTGTGCAGTCTCACTTGATAGTTTTGTTATTTGAAGTGGGAGGTTTGGTGTGAGTAAAGAATGGCAGTGGTGTGTTAAAGAGACATGCACCATGTCATTGTCACCTTCCTTTTCTCATAATGATACCCCTCATTTACTGTATCATGCACACTCTGAAGGGTAGATGAGTTGGTTCACATCACAGCAATTTTGTCCCAATCATATTTTTCATAAAGCTTTTAGCCTTTTTTTTATTTTGTTTCTTGTTCAGGAAAATGACCTGGTGCCATAATTCATTCATTATAGTTTTTCAATAATTCAAAATGTATTGTTGGAATGATGCTTATGTTGTGATGAATTTTTGGTTTGTCTTTGGTAATTAAGGGACAGTGATTCTCATTTGATTTGTCCTTAGAAAATGTGTTAGCATCACTCTTATTTAGTCACCAATATCCCTTTCATCCACCCATCAAAACCGTTCTCAAAATTATTTGTGGAGACATGGGCTTTATGCTTCAAATGATAGGCCTTTTCTGCACCCCCATACTAACATATTACCCTATCTTACTGCACCATGCCATGCTGATGTAGCCACTATTATCATTGATGTCACTGGACTTTCATTGTCTACTGTATGTTCTCTATTACAATGAGAGGAAAAAGAAAAAGAGAGAGTTTATTCTAGAATAAAAAAAAAACTCATTTCAAAAAGCTTATTTTAATGTGTGGTTAAAAATTCATTCCAAAAAGTATTATATATATTTCAAAAGAATTTTTCTCAAAAATTCATTTCATAATGTATTTCATGTGTTTTGAAAAAATTATTCAAAAAATTATATTCTAAAAATTCTGTTCTAGAAATTTTATTCTAGAAATCTGGTTCTAGATATAATTTTCTGATTTTTTTTTTAAATTGTGGAGGTGCAGTTAGAAATTTTGGGGTGTAGGAAGAAAAAGGTTGAATGATATTGGTACTTGGGCCTTCAGCCCACACTATTGACCTCTCTTTCCTCTAAACCCACACTATTATGAAGTAGTTACTTTAACTTATGTTTATTAGTTATACAAATTCAAAAATTATATAGATGCTTATTACAGACTACAATTTAGTTTCTAAATTTAAATTTATTTATTTGTATTTTAATTTTTTAATTTCTAGAAAAAATTATCTACCATGCAAAAGATGTAGACACATGCAATTAACCGTTTATCTTTTTTCTAAATTACTATTTCTTTTTCATTCTACCACTTAGTATATACCTTTTATCAACCTTTATGGCTCGGATAAATGCATTATTTCATTACTAGAAATTCCCACCAAATTTTTCTCTATACACTCTCAATATGAAAAGTAAACCATTTTTTAATTCAAAATGAAACACATTCATAATCATAAGACTAAATGATAACAAAAATATGTATAAGGTTATAATTTATAAAAACTGGAGCAACTGTATAACATATAACTAATAACTCACAAAAAAAAAAGTATAACAAATTTGATGAATAAAACAAAAATGTATTATCGTTTCAACAGTTGTCATTATTATGTAATGGCAATTTTATTAATTAGAAAAAAAATAGTAATAATAAATCACAATTTTATTATTAAATCGGTTAAACTTCTCATAAAGAATTCAAACAAAATATTAAATACTACATTAAATCTTTGAAATATAAGTCTTCGTTAAACAATATTATCTGTAATAAAACAATTTTTTATTAAACTAAATTATAGTTATTATTATTATCTTTATATATATATATATATATATATATATATATATATATATATATATATATTTTCACACTAATAACATTAAATCTTACATGTAAACATATATCTTGAATTATCTCCAAAATGAATATTTGTACTACCCATTTGTAAATATTTGTGCGGATGTTGGTTAGATTTTGGTATCCTTTGTAATATTCTCAATTTTCGTATATTACTAAGCATAGCTACAATTTTATTGAGAAAAAATTATGAGAAAAACAAATAAAATAAAAAACAAATACAAATATTTCTAAATAAATCTATAAAATATATAAATGAAGGTAATTTAAATAACTTTCATTTTTCATATATCACCATCAATAATAATAAAAAATTAAAATAAAATAAGAAATCAAACTTTGTCAAAGTAAGTAATTTCACACAAACATAACACGCTTTGTTAATGATATGTGATATATCCATTACGTGATGTGTGACTCATCTATTACATAACGCGTTAAGGACATCAAATTCTTCTTACAAACCCTAAAACACTCTCAATTATGCTATTTTGTCTCACATCTTTCAAATCTTACTTTATTATTTCTCATATTTCCAAATTCTACTTCCTTTCTGGCAAATTCTCTACTCCTTTTTACATCGCACCCCATCCTCCACCATTTCAAGCTTTACCAAAATAATATTACAATCTTTATGTAAAATACTTTCCACTTTCTAAAACCTTACAACACTTTCCACTTTCCCAAAACCCAATGTTCTATATGCCATGCTCATTGTCATGCCTTCATCAAAACAATTTTACTATGCACACTTTGTCAAATGATATACTATATTTTTTGTTGAGCTTGTTCTTTAACTATAGAACTGACCAAAAATGAAAAACATTTATCGTTCCAAGCACTAATGACATGACTGCCCTTTCTCAATTTTGGTAAATGTTATAATCACGAGGAGATTTAAACCTATAGGAAGCTAATTAGTAAAATCTCTCACTTGACATAGATTGCAATTTTAAAATTTAACTTTAAACCCTCAATGGAGATCTCTCTCCCATGATCTTAAATTGTTATAGTTTAAAGTACAATCTCTTTTATTATTTTCTTTTAATGACTTAAAGTTTGTTTTCTTAAGTAAAATATTGAACTTTTGACATATCAAAGTTTATAATTTTCTTTCTAAAATAGATTACACAATTGTTTTCCATTTGTGGCTTAAAATTTGTCTTTTTTTGACGAAAGACTAAACTTTAAGCGAATCACGACTTCAAAACTTCCATTCAAAAATAATTTAACTCTTTTTTTTTTGTTTTACTACTATGAAAATAACTAAAACATAAAAATAGGAGGTTGAATTGCATTTTAAAAACTTTTTGTAGTTATTGCAGATATCGTCTGATGATACTCATTCAGATGATAGTTTTATGCTTGACAAATGATTGTCAATAACCTTTTCAAAGACAGAGTTCAAAAACTTCTCCTTCTTTGGTTTGGTGTATGTGCAATCACATGCAATATAATTGGAATAAAAATGGAAAAAATTACTTAAGATGTTTTTATGTTGGTTCGTTTGATAACACAAACTATGTCTAGTTCTCAACCAATCGATTGAGTTCCACTAAGGTTGCACCTTTGCAATATACAAATGAATATTGTTTTGACTTATAGTCACTCCTGACTAATCTATTCAATATTCTTCAACACTTAATTACTTCTAGCTAAAATGTGAGAATTATTTAACACATAGTCACTCTTGGATAAGACAAATTTGTTGCATGGTGCATCAATTGTCTCATGGCGTGGGCTATGTATGTCACGTCACAATCAAATCGTGACGCTCGAGTTATTACGATCTTAAGTATAAATGTTGTGCCTTGATTATGATCTAGTATAGATGGCTCGATATTGGAGCTATGTCAAGAGTTCAATTCTTAGTGGGATAACTGTTAAGGGGGAGATTGTTGCAAGTTGGATAATTATCTCATGGTGTAGACCAGGTAAGTTAAGCTACAATTGAAAAGTTTGATTTCTAGTGGGGTAATTGTAAAGGGGAAGATTTTTGTAAGGTACATCAATTGTCCTTTGGCAGTGAGCTAACTTACAATTGAATCATGACACTTGTGTTGTTACATTCTTAAGTAAAATGAGTTGTGTTATAATTATAAGGTATGTCTTTTGGCATACTAGAAAGCCCTCAATTCAACAAGATTGTCTAAGGTGTGATCAAAAGATCACAGGGTTGCTAGTAGAAAGGGGTAGTGTCTTATGACATTTACAAGATTAAGCTCTCTCTATTAGTAAAGAGGAGTAGTGTGTTACAAAGCTATTAGGACTAAAAAAAAATACTTTTACAACATTTTAACACTTGCAAACTATGTCTTAAGATCCTCATTCTTTTCTTCAAACGATGGGTAAATATAGGCATTAAAGAAAAAAGTTGTTGTAACATTTTCTAGTCGTTGAGCAACTTCGAACTCACTTGAACGTCTTCATTGTGTTTGAGCATCTTGGATGTAGATTATGCATTAAATGTGTGAAAAACAAGAAATAACACAAGCAGAGAGGGTTGAATTATGCTTTTAGAAATTTTACAATTTTTTGCTTGTAAGGGTAGACAATAAGTGAATGAAAATTGGATGATTTGTCAAACTTTTTTGCAATATTAGTTTTAAGAGCTTCCTTCTTATGCTAACTAGGATAACAATTATAACATGTAATACAACATATTAGGAAAAGAAGAGAGACAATTAGTATTTTTATATTGATTCGTTTGAAATCACAGACTATGTTTAGTTATTGACCAACTGGTCAAGTTCTACTAAGCAGACTACTGTAATAAAATGGAGAAACCAAACACAAAATGGAGAAGAGATATTAAATCCATAACAAATAAAGGCAAATAAATGTGACCTACCTTGAGAATAATCTCATGAGACGATACAAGACTTGAGAATGAAGATGCAAAGAGAGAAATAAAGAATATTGTGAGAGCTTAAGAGGGAAGCTAATTAGGGCAGAAAAAAATTTGGCATTTAGAAGTTTTTAGCTGAGATGGTAAGGAATGAGATGTGAATAATTTACATGAACAAAATACTATAAAACATCGACCATAATTTTTACTAAAGACCACTGATACTTAACCAAGGGTTTATAAAACCTCTATTACAATTCATTCATTACCAGGGTTTATGATAACCTTTATTAAAAAGCATTGCTAAAAATATAAATTCTTGTAGTATAATATTCTTTAAAAATGAAGATTGTAAATCTTAATATGATAAAAGTTCAATATTTTGTCAAAAATAAAAAAGAACTTTAAGTTGTAAAAAGAAGATAATAAAGATATCATATTTTAAACCATGAACAACTTCAGATCAGTTCAAAAGATTTCAATTGAGGATTTAAAGTTTAATTTTCAAATTGCAATGGATGTTAGGTGAGGAATTTTACCAATTTACTTCCCATAGATTCAAATCTTAGTATGACTATAACCTTTAATTGTATTGAAACTCATAAAGCGAATGCATGCCATTAATACTTAGAATCACATAGGTTTTCATTTTTAGGAGTAATAGAGTTAAAGAATAGGCTAAATCAAAAGTGCGATATATTAATTTAACAAAATATGCATTAGTGAAATTGCTTTGAAGAAGACATGATAATGAACGCGTTGCAAAGAACATTAGAGTTTGCAAGAGAAATTAAAAGGTATTTTATAGTGGATTTTGGCATCGTTTTGACAAAGTTTGATGATAAAGTGGAGGTGGGACATAGAAAAGAGTACAGATTTTGTGATAAACGAAGTAGGCTTGTGGAAATGTGAGAGAAAGGAGTATATATTTTGTGATAAATGAAGTAGGGTTGTGAAAATGTGAGAGAAAGTAATGGAGTAAGGTTTGAGAAAAGAATATGATGTCTTTTAAGATTGAGAGTGTCATGTGTCATTAGGAAAACATACTACCTTTATATAAAATTACTTGTTTTAACAAAATGAGTTTTTATTTTACTTTTTTTGTTAAATAAAATATGAGTTTTATTTTTAGTTTTTTATTTCAACAACACCTAAAAAAAATATAATTTATGTTACCTCTATTTATAATTATATAAATATAAATGAATCTAGAGTTTTTTTCCCTTCATTTACTAATATCTTTTGTTTTATATGACTTTTATAAACTTCAAGACATGTTTACTCTTTCAAATATGTTTAGTTTATATGTCATCTTTTTTCACTTTCATTCATTCTCTATAAAATGAATGTATAAATATGAAAGTCTATATCAACTTTTTTAACAAATTAACACAAATTACTCAAATTAGATATAAATATCATATTCAATATAGTCCTCTCCCTTCTTCCTCCACAATACTAACAAAGGATGCAAATAAAAAGATAATACTTATATTAAATAACATTTTCATTTTTTTAGTATAAAATAAGGACTTACTTCTTTATGTTTTCAATAAATGAAACTCCTTATGTTTTGAATACAGTGATAATCACTTCAATTCTTGAATCTTTAATTTTAATTTTAATATTTAAAAATTTTAATTTTTATAATTTTTTTCTTTATATTTTAGTTTATATAATTTTTAAATAAAATAAGATAAACGAGTATCACTTTATTAAAAAATAAACATAAGCTAACCTCATTTATTATAAATATAATAAAGTTGAGTATTTATTTATAAATATGTAAATATTATTTTATTTAATAATAAAAATGAGAATTTATTTTAAAATTAAAAAGGATCTGAATGCTATTTTATTAAAAATATAATGTCTATTTTAGGATAATATCGATATAAATATATGGGACATTTTTTGGATAGTGATATATATATATATATATATATATATATATATATATATATATATATATATATATTAATTAGAATTATACTCTTCATTAAATTAAAATAATCTTATTTGATAAACATAATTATGTAATCCATTTATTTCACATAATTTCTTTATTAAAAATAACTAGATAGTTTTTCAATTTTTATCTTTAAGAGATTATTTATTTTCTATATTTTTTAGAATTATATAAACACCGACCACTTATATATTTGCGCTACTTTTTCCAATTCATAATAATGTGGTTGTAATTTAGGGTAAAAACCGTAGTATTCTTATGACCATTAGTAAAAATACATATCTTAGAGTATCTATATTTTATTATATTAAAATAATATAATTTCAAAAATATAAAAATAAATAATTTATAAAAGTAAAAGTTGAATTAATTATATAATTATTTTTAACTAAACAATTATACTGCAGTATTATATATTTTATTAAATAATAAATTTTTTTAATTTAATAAAGAGTAAAATTGTGTATACACAATAATAATTGTAGTATAGGATATACTGTACTACTGTATTTGAGTTACTACAAGGTTATACATTATTAAAAAAAAAATACGTTTATACATACGGTAATTGGAAATTTTGCTTTTCTTTTTTTAAACAAAAAAAAAAAGAATTGCTAGGGTCTTGGCGTCTGCCACAGACTGCGCAGTGTTTGAACGTTGAAGGGAGCATAAGAGGCAGAAGTTTTCTCACTGTTCCAACGAATCCAATTCCATTTCATCGTGCCACTCTCCGATCTGCACATTCGCTACAACAATGGTCAGGGGATTGCTCAACAAGCTCGTCTCTCGCTCCCTCTCCGTCGCCGGAAAATGGCAGCACCACCAACTCCGCCGCCTCAACATCCACGAGTACCAGGTCGATCTCTCTTATCCTTTCTCATCGTTATCGGTATTATTATGATTTACATATCAATTCCGAGCTTCACGGAATCTGTTCCCAGAGATGCCTCTCGCGGAATCTGTTCTTTTCATGCCTTTGTTTTTAACAAATGATGATTAATACTTTCTCTGATCTGGAGTTCCTTCAATATATAATTTGTGAAATTGTGGATGTTTATTTCTCGAAGCTCTTTGATTTACTGATTGAGCGAGCATCGCTTTTAATGACTATTGAATTTCCGTAAAACTAGGGCGCTGAGTTGATGAGCAAACACGGTGTGAACGTTCCAAGGGGCGTCGCTGTTTCCTCTGTTGAAGAGGCCAGAAAGGCCATTAAGGACTTTTTTCCTAATGAAAAAGAGGTAATCAATGTCGCAGCTTGATGCTCTCAGAAAAATTCTGTGTTTCTATTAATTCCTTTAGTAACAATAGAAACCTTAGTTCTGCAAGTTTTCCGTCTGGAAACGTTATATGATGTCTTGGCTGGGATAAATTGTATGTGACTATGATGACAAACGTTGTAACTGGGATTATTGTGCAGTTGGTTGTTAAGAGTCAAATTTTAGCTGGTGGAAGAGGCTTGGGGACTTTTAAAAGTGGCCTTAAGGGAGGAGTGCACATTGTTAAGACTGACCAGGTTGAAGACATAGCTGGTAATGCATGTCTCCCCCTTTATTCCTCTAATTGCAATTTCCTTGTTCTCATTTTCTGTTTTTTGGCTTTCAATACAAAACTATGCCCTATGATATGGCGTGCTCATATGCATTGATTTATGAAATTGAATTCATGTTGGATGTAGTACTCTATAATACGATTTTCAGTGATATTTTTCCGTAGTACTATTATTATTTCATTGCTTCATTGTCATTATTGTTGTTATTATTATTATTTCAGGGAAGATGCTTGGACAGATACTAGTTACCAAACAAACTGGTCCTCAGGGCAAAATAGTTAGCAAGGTTTGAAATTATTCAACCATTCTCGGTGCAAATATGCTAGCATTTTTAGTTTGTATGTATATGCCAGGAATTTTCATTTCTAGAAATTGAACATTTGGTCTGGCAATGTAATGATATAAACCTTCACAGATGTGTAACGCTTGAGTAGTTATGTTTGTTTTCTTCATGGAAAAAATTGCCAACCTCTTTTGAGTCTCCAATGGGTCTTGTTTCTGTAATATCTTCAGAGATAATTTGGTGCTTCCATTCATTACTTCTGTTACTTCACAGTTATAGTCCGGTTTTATGTAGGTTTATTTCAACACATGTACTGGTGTAGTCTGGCAGTTGAACTGATGAACCCGTGTGACTTTTAGTCCTTGAACTGGTTGACTGAATTTCTATCAATTGTTACTTAAGCTATCAATTAATAACCAATTGTGCTGAACACTTGTTCCATTTGATTCCTAACCTGCTGTATTGATAATAAAAGTAAATTTCGTGTGAATAATACCCAATTGGAGATTCAAATACCTTATGCAATGCTCATAGTTTCTTTATTTTGAAAACTGGATGCACAACGGCCGTGGCTATCTTGTTTTATTTTGAGTATCATTCAATTCATTTATATAGAAATATTCAGAAAAAGGGGGTTGTTTGTTTAACTCTGCATTTTCCATGTTCCACAGGTTTACTTGTGCGAAAAGCTTTCTCTTGTAAATGAGATGTACTTTGCTATAACCCTGGATCGTACAACTGCTGGTCCAGTAAGTTTTCTATTTCAATATGTTATCGTTGATTCGCTTTATGTACACAGTTAAATTCTTATAACTGATAAACTGTTATATTGCTTATTGCAATTATTTTCTTTTTATGTTTTTTTTCTTTTGTAGATTATAATTGCTTGTAGCAAAGGAGGAACCAGCATTGAAGACCTTGCTGAGAAATTTCCTGACATGATTATAAAGGTTTGTTATCCACGGTTTTTCTTGTGATGGTTAATTTTTTGCCTGAGCAGTCTTCTTTGCAAGACACCTGATGCACTCTTTCTTTCTAGTAGGTACCTGTCGATGTTTTTGAAGGAATTACCGATGAAGGTGCTGCAAAAGTTGTTGATGGTTTGGCTCCCAAAGGTGCTGATAGAAACAAGTCAATCGAACAAGTGAAGAATTTGTATAAACTTTTTGTTGATTGTGACTGCACTCTTTTGGAAGTAAGCATAAGCAAGTTTTAGTTGTCTGACTTTATACAAGTTTATTTTATGAAGAATGTCCCATAAAAAATTGATTTTTTTGAACAGATCAATCCCATAGCAGAGACTGCTGATAACCAATTGGTGGCTGCTGATGCTAAGTTGAATTTTGACGATAATGCTGCATATCGTCAAAAAGAGATATTTGCTCTCCGTGATACAACGCAAGAGGACCCTCGAGAGGTTTACTTCTTATTTTGTTTGTGTTTTACCTTACATGGGGATGGATCATATGATGCCTAAACCCACTCCTTCTCTGCCACTTGAGCCATGGGGGATTCAACCCAGCTGAGATTTAATTGAAATGCCTTGGGTTCTAAGAATTAGGTATAGTGTGTTTTTGGGTTAGATCCAAAACATATTTGAAGTAAGCCCGACTTGGCATAATGCCATAGTAAGCATTTTTTGTAATTAGTGATAACTAAGAAAGTTCTCGACTTAAAATAATACCTTTTACATGACATGATAATATATTTATATTGATATGCTTTGTTTTGTAACATTCCTTAGCTTTACTTTCCTACTTCTAAATTTTAAGACATAGATATGCAATAGCAGCATGCTTAATATTCAATTTTTTATGTTTTGTCTCAATAGGTTGGCCAGGTTATTAATCGGGCTGGGCCTGTGTTCAGGCAAAAAATCGGCCTGACCATATGTTGGATGGGTTCATGTTAAGAAACCCAGTTCAGCCTGTCCCATATACACGTCAGCCTTATTCATGTAGCTACACACATTTCTTTTGTGGCACTATGCTGCTTTTGATATGTATGTGGAACTTAAGTTTATGATATACTTATGGTAAGACAGTGAGATTGTCAGGATGGTTTAGGAAGGCCCCCAGAAATTTCATAAAACCTAAATGGTTGAGGGAATTTATTGGATGGGGTTAAGACGTAAGAGTATTAGGGTATTGTTTTAATATTATTTAGTTTTTATTTAAATTCACTAAAGCCAAATGATGACACCTGTATGGTCATTATTCAATTGTTGGCACCTTTTAGGTTATATGTACACCTCCTCCTTACCTATTATCATGAAGGGAAATTATGAATGTTTATTTTATTATGTCTATATCTTTAATGGTAGTCTTCATGGTATTTGCAGTACGTAGTTCTTTTTTCTTCCTAGCAAAGATTCTATATGGGAATGCCAGGTTGCACGCGATCTATTTGTGACTGGTTTATTAAGCCCTTATATCCTTGAATCTACTTTCTTTATTGCGTGTAACATTGTCGCTTTTATATTTGAGCAGGTGACTGCTGCAAAGGCAGACTTAAATTATATTGGGTTAGATGGAGAAATTGGCTGCATGGTGAATGGAGCAGGGTTGGCAATGGCCACAATGGATATAATTAAATTACATGGGGGTACTCCTGCCAATTTTCTGGATGTTGGTGGGAATGCCTCTGAAGGTCAGGTAAGGTCTCGAAGTTGGTATTACTATCAACCATTATGATTCAACATAATTTTTCTTATGTCCTTTATCAGATCAATTTATAATCTGTTGGTGCATTAACCTAGACTTACTCCAAAAAGACAATTAAAAAATTTGTTTAATATGAATAATCTCCATCTTATGATTTTTTGTTCATATTTAATGCAATTATGTAATTCAGGTGATTGAGGCATTTAAAATATTGACTGCTGATGACAAAGTGAAGGCAATTTTGGTTAATATTTTTGGCGGTATAATGAAGTGTGATGTTATAGCAAGTGGAATAGTGAATGCTGCAAAAGAGGTTAGTAAAGCTATGACTATATCGATCTCCTCTCCCTCTATTTCCAAAAACAAAAATAAAAGAAAAACAAAAAACTGTCTTTAAAAACCAGTTTTGTTCCTCTTCTGTGCTATTATATTAATGAAAACGAAGATGGTTATTTATCTGTTCAGATTAGCTTTTTAATCTTATCCTCGTTAGCAGTTTAGACTATGGTTTTATTTCGATCTTTTTGATATTGAAAGACTAAGATGAAGACAAGAAAATGTAGATTCTTTAATTTGACGCCTTTTAACATTTCAATTTTTGTCTATGATGATGTTGTAAATTGTGGATATTGCAATATTTGAAATAAAATTTGACATAAAGAACTAATATCGTTGTTCTCGATCTCTTTTTATTTGAAAAAAAAATAGGGATTGAACACGATACCTATTTTATCCTGATATTATAATAGCATCAACTTTTCTTGCCATTGTTCTCAAGGTTGCACTGAAAGTACCAGTAGTTGTTCGACTGGAAGGCACCAATGTAGATCAAGGAAAAAGAATTTTGAAGGTAAATGTTAGATTTGTTAATTATAATATTAGGAAAAGTGTTATTGAAGAGCTGCTTAGTATGTTTTTTATTATCAATGGTTAAACAGGAAAGTGGTATGGCATTGATAACGGCTGAAGATTTAGATGATGCTGCCCAAAAAGCAGTGAAAGCTGCATACAAATGAAGAGTTGCTTCTGCTCAGATTTAAAATTCGGTAGTCATAACATTATTTTTCGTGTTAAAACATATTGACGGGAAAGGGATTGATGCAAGAAGTCTTATTGAAGCTGCAGTGCTTATCAAAGCGTTTCCAATAATTTAGTGATTTCCAACTTGTAGTTCGTTTGGGTTGGTGCACGCGGTTTGCTCTTTGCTTCTCTCACAATTCAAGATACTGGTCCCATTCTTTCTGATTTTTCCCGGTTGAATTCTCTTTACTCTATATTATGCAAATAACATGGAAATACTTGTTTATCTGTTAGACATGGTTGTTCCTTAAGAGGCCAAAACCTGTTTTTAAATTGAGGTTATTCAATTTTGAATGTTTAATGACAAATGTTTTTCTTGTATTCTGTTGGCTCAAAATTAAATCAGCTGAAATAAAAAAAAAAAGGAAAAGTTGTTGTAGTAACGTAAAATATGACTAAATGTAGCATACGACATAAATGCAAGTTACACTTTCAAGGATACAAGTTAATTTTCTAAACCAATATGATAGGGGTTGTTCTTGTCAATTCAAAATCGAAATTGAATGTCATGTAAAATTGCAATAAATATAGCTTCAATCAAGGTATTTAAGTCATGTGATAAGGGTTGTCATTATTAACAGCAGAAACAACTATGTTTTACACATGTCTGTTAATTCATATCAAGTTAGCCAAGGGTGTAAATGGACTAAGTTCCACTCAGTTTTGATTAATTTAGAATCCAATCAGTAAAATATAATACAGGTTTATTATTTTTTAAAGCGATCCAATATGATCTTAATTGGGTTGATTAATAGGATTGACTAATTAAAAAAATAGAATGTTTGAAATTTTAAAATGGAAAATAGAAAACTAAGAAAAAATGACTATTTTACTTCTGTTAATAAAATTAAACTATGTTATGCAACAATGAGATAACACCGACTAATTAAATTAGAATAATAAATAAATACCCATTTGTCATTGAAATTAGAAAATGACTAATTATTTAAAACAATGAGATGAGCATGTCGACAAAGAAAAATGAAATGTAGTTGAGGTAGATTGGATTAAATGGATTTATGGATCAATCACAATTTGTTTATACCCTAAAACTAAGCAATCACCTAAAGTTTAACAAATGTAAACCGAGTTGTGATTGGAGTTCAAAAATTTACGATCAAAACAAATTAGTTTAATCAACTACATCATACAAGAATCCACATTTTGACCGGTAAGCATTTGTCCCGACAATTTTTCTAACTTAACATAATATTCATATCTTCATAATCTAAATTTTAATAAAAACAATTCTATTTATAATATAAGCACATGACACAACAGTTAAAATAACTTAAAATCCAAACTACACTCCTTAAATTTTCTTGATCAATTAGGTTTTTAACCTTCTATCTCCATTATTAATGAACAAGCTTGAACCCAAATAGCAGAAAGCACAAATGAGAGAAGAAAGGGGAACTTTTTTTCCTTGGATCCAAAAAGGACAAAACAAAAAAAAATGAGATTTTACTCTCTTGATTGAGTTTGTGAAGTATAGTAAAGGTACGTCCAGGAATGCGTCGTAACACCGGTCTAACCCAACCTCAAGGTTGAAATTAATTGTTTAAACCAACAAATTTAACATAAGAAAATTTGTAAAAAAATGGTTAACTTTTTTTAACATACAAATAATATAAAAACAATAAATCTACAAGCGATGTTATAACCAAACCATTATACAGAAGTTTCTTATGTGAAAGTCTTTCTGACGAGATGTAAGAGTCAAATGTCTCTCAATAATGTCAGCTAATGTTGTAATTAATATTGAATTTTAAAATTTCAAGTTTAGTTTAATACAACTATGTTTTTTTTTTTCTTTTTTGTATGGAAACCAATAATTTCTTCTAAGAAGGCTGGGTAATTTGTAAGATTAACAATCTTGAATTAATTAGCGTGAAAGTGTATGTTGAGAACTAAAAAAAGATGTGCTAAGTGGAATAATATTAAATATCATTAAGGTAATAATATTTATTCTATCTGGACTGTAACTGCTCACTCCTACAGTCTCATTAGATTATACATCAATATATCATGCATCTAGAGACTAGATAAAAATAGGCATTAGATAATAAGTAACATAATCCTAATTTATGGCGTAGTTTATTAGATTATGCACATAGTATCTATCTGTGATATGGAGTAGATTGAAAAATATAATTTAAGTAGAGTATAACTGTATTGTTACTTCTTTTTTTTTCACACAAGATAATTGTAAAATGGAAATAAGGCAATTTCCACGAATTTAGGAATGAGGAATATCCAATGACCTATTTTCCATCGATGTGGGGTTAATTTTTTGTACAAATGACCTGTTAAAGGGTTCTTAAATTTAGCATCTTGAAATTGTTTCCCTTAATTTTGCTTTATATTACTTCTGATTGTCACACCTCAAATTTCGATAAGCTTCTGGCTTTAATTGTGTGGAAAAACCAACCAACCAACAATGGAAGGAAATCAAAGATGGGCATTCTCTGAACAGAAATGTTAGTTAGATTCAGCCCTTTTCTCTCCATTGCCATCTTCGTGACACTTTTGTCAAAAACTGCCGAAAGTTTTTGAACCATTTCCATTCTCTTTCTTCGAACGCCAAAACAAGTGGAAACCCATATTTGCACACACTAAGAACAACCCAAAAACACATACCTCGTACCATCCTTTGAGGGGTTCTCTCGGGATCATTTCTTCAATTCCAGCATACACGCATTCTTGAATGTTCAACAGACAAAGTTGTTCTGTCGTGGACCCATCGAAATCAATGTTGGTTTATCATCTTCCAGATTTTACTTGAAGCTAACTAATTACAAGCACATCATTGTAAATTTCCATAAGAGAATTCAAACGCATCAAATTTTGCTGAGTTGAGCATGTCCGGCGGCAAGGTGAAGGGCATTCTTAAAGGCTTCAGATACTTTACTCAAATATTTGGTAAGTGATTTAATTATTATTACATTTCTAATTAATGCCTTTTTGTTAGTATAAATTATTATTTTTTATCTACGCTAATTTTTTTTAAAAAATGTGAAATTACAGAGAGTGAAAAAGAACAAGAAATACAGATCGGATATCCCACAGATGTAAAACACGTGGCTCATATAGGGTGGGACGGACCCTCTGTAAATTCTCCCAGCTGGGTAATTCTCAATTTTCTTAATCAGTTTCTTAATTGTTAATCATCAATATTTGATCTTGTAGAATATATGGATTAGTGTTACCTAAAAAGAAATGATTTTGCGTTTACGTTTTTCAGATGAACGAATTTAAAACTTCTCCAGGTGTAGATGTTCAAAATAAAGCACAAGACAATGGAGTTAAACGAGTACCCGAAGGTACATTTTTTATTAATTTAGTTTAGTAGAACAAATCCATTAAGGTATTATTATTATTATTATTATTGGCATGATTGAATTTGCATTGCTAAAAATGTTTGCTTGTACATAGAATCAAAGAGAAGAACTACTCGAGATTCAGCGGATTTACCCAAGGCATCGAAAAGACAGTCAACGGATTCTCCGACAAGGGAAAAGTCAAACAAACCGCGAACAAGGAAATCTTCGAACAAGCCCAAAGATGAGCCCAACTCCACCCGAATACCCGAATACCCAGATCCATATCAACTACCTTCTACCCTACCCTCACCGGATAATAGTATTCCTAAAAAGTCCCGTCGCCAGAAGACGAAGGAGAATTCTAGTGGCGTCTCATCCAAATTGAGATCCAAAGCCCAATCCGCTTCCGATTCTGGATCCCCGGCCCAACCCAAGTCCAGGAACAGCCCAATTACCACCTTTGATGAAACTGAACGTGATCTTTTGCTGTAATGTTGCTCTATTTTTACCCTATTAGTTTAGTGTTGTGTACAGATAACTCTTGAAACTAGAAGAACACTTCCTTCACCCCTTTTTCATATTTATTACTATATTATTATTATTTGTGTCGTTTCTTCATTTCGTATCTTTTTTGGCCTTCTATATAGAGAGTATTGTACTATCACCCATTGCTCATATGTAATTACGCACCAATCAGTCAACTTGTTCATTCTGGTTCCAATAGTTTTTTTCTTTTTTGAGATTAATATCAACATGTTCGTTTTAAACGTGGTTATGCGTGGAATGGAAATCCAGTTATTGTGTTGGTGTTTCATACAGGAATAAAATAAAATGTAACATAAAAACCGAAAACAAATTTGACTTTTTGTTAGCAATAAATCGTATTCGTAGTAGTGTTTATAGTAGATAGTTTTCTTTAAATACGTTGATTAAGATTTAATCATTAACTATGTATTAAGTTAGCTATAAATTCATTGAATCATTTTTACAGCTGGCGTACTATAACATAAAAGGCATGCAAAGAAGTAAAAGATACAATATGGAGATTCCATTTTTGTCCAAAGAAACATTGGCACTACAATGAACAAAAGTGTGTATAATCTGTGGCGTTGCCAGGGTGGAATTTTGTAATAGGACATAATAAATGAGATGGGAATAATATGGATTAGCATGCATTGTCATCCTTGTTGCTTCTGTCGTGTCACTGCAAATCATAAAATTTATAGCTTCCTGCTCCAATGTTAAGAATCAATTATTACTCACTACACCCTTTTCTTCATCCAACTCTCTCATTATCATTATTGCCCTTCACTTCTTACGGTCAAATAAAACTTGTAGAGGAAACCATATTCAACATATATAGTTACACATGCACTCCAATAAACCAAATGTTAACAACACTGTAATGGTTTAACTAAGTAAGCATAAAATAAATAATTTATATATTCAACTTTTACAATGTCAATTAAAAAAGGTTTGGTGGTCAGAAATAAACATGTCTTTTTGTTGTTTACTGGTCAAAAAGAACTTTCTCCTTAAGTCTAAGAGACAAAAAAAGACAAAAACCTATTCTCTACACTTAAGAACCAACGAAAGCATCCTCAAAATGCCGTGAAGACAACCACCCCAACAGCGACAGAAGCAAGACCAACCAGCAAGGTAAGAGAATCAAACCGCAGCAGAGAAGAAGCCCCACTGAAAACGACAGCATCAGGAACATCAGTTTTCTTGCAGGCTTTGACTTGACCCAACTCACCACCACTTTCACCCCCTATTTTATTGTCCAAACAGAGCCCTCTGTTCCCTGCCACCTTCAGCTTCAGCCTTTGTCCCTCTCCTCTTGACAGTCTCACTCTCCCACTCAAATTGTTGTTCTCCAAGTTGATCTCACCACCATACTCCAAAAGCCCAGTGGGCACAGGCCCATCAAGGTTATTGTTATCAAGCCCAAGGTAAGACAAATTTTTCAAATACACCCCCATTGAAACAGGGATGCTCCCCACCAGCCCCATCTCTGAAAGCCCCAATCTTTCAATACCCCCCAGATTTTCCCATATTTCCGGAATCGCCCCGGAGAGAGAATTCCCGCTCAGATACACTTCCTTCAACGTTGGGACCTCCCCTACAAACAAAGGCACACCGAAACTTCCGAAACGGTTGAAGCTTAAGTCCAAAAACTCCAAACTTTGCAACCCTCCTAAACTCTCAGGGATTCTGCAACCAAAAGCGTTGAAGCTCAAATCGAGCTTCAAAAGCCGAGAGAGATTCCCAAGCGAGTCGGGTAAACAAGCTTCAAACTTGTTCCCACTGAGATCAAGAACTCTGAGTCTGTTCAGGAGCCCCAAGCTGGAAGGAATTTCACCGCTAAGGTTGTTTCTGGATAAAGTAACCTCTTCCAAGTTGAGAAGGGCACCAATCTGAGACGGAAGGTGGCCGTGAAAAGCGTTTCCGATCAAAACAAGTCTGCGGAGAGAGGTGAGGTTTTGGAAGAGAGAAGCGAGAGGCGAAATGAAAGACGGGTTGTTGATGAAAACAAGTTCCTGGAGGGAGGAAGGGAAGGAGAGGGATGGAGGGAGAGAAAGAGGGGTGTGGTTGAAGCAATTGTAGAAGAAGAGTTTGCGAAGGTAGGGGAAGGAGGTGAAGAGATGAAAGTTGAGGGTGGCGTTAGGGGAGCATGGAGGGTTGGGGGTTTCGTCGGAAACGTAGCCGAAGCTGAGTTGAACGATGTGGGGCGTTTGGTTGAGTTGCGTTGGGTAGTCGCAAACGACGCCGTGTGGGGCGGAGAGGCAGAGGTCGTCGGGGTAGAGGGTGCGCCAGGGAATGGTGGGGTTGAGGGAGTGGAGAATGTGGTAGAGTGATTGTTGTTCGGAGGAGTGGAGAGGAGGTTGCTGGTGGGAGAGAGAGAAGAGGGTGGTTGTGAGGAGGAGAGAAAGGAGTATGGACAAGACAGCCATTCTTGTTGGGGAGAATGTTTTGTTTTGAGGTTGTCGGTTTGGTATTAGTATGTGGAAGGGTAGTAGAGTGAGGGGGCAGAAGAGAGCAGGCAGAGGAAAAAGACGAGAGAAAGAGAGACAAAAACCTGCTGAGGAAAGAGGCGACAGTGGTGCGCCGCACTCGCCGACTTAGTGTGTCGTGTTGTAGAAAGCGACTTGTAACGCCGTCTACCTACACTCCTTTTTTCCACTTCTATCCTTCTAGAACATTTCATCAAAACATTACACTCCTTCTAATTTTGGTTTCTAATCATACCTAAAATCCAAAACTCATACACATCTTTCCAAATCTCTTCACCCTTTCCTTATTCTCACTCGTTTCTTTAGTTTCCAACACTGAAGTCTGCAACCACCGCGTAATGTTTATGCATGCATAGCATAACAAAAGAAAAATACATTAACATAAATATTGAAAATAAGGTTATTGTTAAGATAGCAGTATTGTTAATATTGAAAATATAACTATAAATATTGAATATTAGTTTAAAAACGTTTGCAACCACAATGAAGATTTTCTAGTTGCATCATTACAAAATTATATCAGCATAACTAAATATCACATATAAGCATACAACAATAATAGTCACAATGTAATAAATAAAACATATCAAAACATTAAATTTTGATATAAACCTGTATCAAAATATTATGATACACTACTTGTTCATCAAAAATTGAACATAAATTAAAAATATTGTCCAGTATCCATTAAACTACTTTCACAATTTATCTCATAAATCATATGGTCTCTTTTCAACACGTTGCAAGTCATTTTTCACCTATGAACTTGAGAAATCATTCCCCCTTAAGTCTACTAACATCACAAATTAACCTTTATTATATTAAACTAATCACAAATTAACCTTTATTATATTAAACTAATAAATGACCGCCCATTCAATTTTTCTTTTTTACCTCCATTATTTATAAGTATTTTCGTCGGTTTTATATTTGGTGTAGATGTCTCCTATGAATGAAAAAAATCTCAGCAAATATTTGTGGATAAAATTTATCATGGATACTAAATAAATATTCTTAACGAACCCGTGAGTAATATAAATATTTTAATTACTTGTTTCTTGACGAGACAAATACGGGTATTATGATATCTAATACCACCAACTTAATACAAACAGGAATATCAAACAACAACAACAAAAATATACTAAATTTAACATATAACTAATATTAAAGTTTTACACTTTTAATTACTTTGTACTACATGATCTAATATTAATTTTAATTTTAATGTAACTTAAATTAATTTAAAACATGAAATCTAAATCTTAATAGTCTTACTTTTTAATAGCAATTTTAAACTTAACTTAATTAAAATTCTAACATGATATAATTTTAATTTTAATCTTAATTTAGCTTAAATAAATTTAAATCTATTTTTAATTTTCATTATATAATGTTATTCCAATCTTATTTGTAATAATAATTATAATCTTGATTCGATATAATAATTTTAATCTTAATTAAATCTAATGTTTAGTCCTTAAAATTCTAATCATCTTCCTAATTTGAGTCTTAATTTACTTAATAATAATTGTTTTTAATTATAATATTAATTCTATGTTTACTTTAACTAAACTTTAGATCTCATTTATAATGTTAAACCTAAATTTTAATGTTAATTAATATATTAAACTTAATTTTAATTAAAATAATAATTTTAAATGTAAATATAATTGTAGTTCAAACAAATTTAATTAAAATTCTTATTTTAATTAAAATTGTAGTTCAAACAAATTTAATTTACAAAATATGTAAATATATGAACAAGCCATTAATCTAGACAGATAAAAGGAAAAGGTTTAAATGATTTATATATTACATTAGTTGATAGTAACAATTGATCTAAACTCCCGTTAAAAAAACTACTACAATAGTTTTGAATACTAAATCAATTGTCTGAAATGATTGAGTGACTCTTGACGTGACTCCATACCAAGTTAGCAAATATATTATTATTAATTTCATTTTAAATACTTTCCAACTCAATTTAAATGGTCTGCTTCGAAGATTATGGCTCGTCTCATTACGAATTAAATACTAATTTTGTGCAATTCATATAATTTTGCAACTTTATATTGTTTACATAACACACTAACTAATTATCTTTAAAGGTTCAATAAATTATTTATGTAGGACTTTTTTTTTCAAATTATTTTTAAATAATTATCTTCAAAAATCTTCACCTTACCAAGTTGTACCAAAACAACAACATTTTGTAATTCCCCAACCGCTACAAATGCATTCAATTCATCCACAAAACAATCTAACAAAGTATAACCTATCCTTGCATTGTTTCAACCAAAAATTATTTTTATCAAAATCTATTATATATTATATCAAAAAATATATTTTCGCTACAAAAATCTTGACAATTAACTATTGTGAAATATGTGACGCAAGGTGATTCTAACTTAGAAATTAGAATAAAGAATTGATAAAAGTAAATATTTTAAAGTTAGAGTTAATCTATATGATATTAACTTTGTTTAATTTTATTTATATTTATTTAGGTTATTATAATTGATTATAGTTTAATTTATTTAATTTAGTATCAATTAAATTTATTTTAATATATTTATTTTTAATATTTTATTTTAATATTTATATTTATTTAAGACATTGTCGATTTAGGTAATACTAGTTTATTTTATTACAAAATATCTCACACAATTTTAATTATTTGTTTTTTGTCTTGGAGATGAAAACGAATATAATAAACTACGTTAACACTAACATTTAAAAATTAACATTAATCAATTAATGTTCATGTTTTTAGAACACGTTGCATATGTGATACAAATTTGATAATTTTAATTAATTAACATTAACTTTTCCTTGTTAGCCATACTAAAAGTTCCTTTCCTTGTAATGTTATAAAAAATTAACTTATTACCTATTAGCTTGTATAGAAATGACATTTTTTTTCCACCACTTGTCTACTACTCTCTCATTTAAACTCGAGTGAGCCACCCATCATATATGCTTCCCTTCATTTTTTTTAAATATATCAATCAATTACACCTTTACAAATATTAAAGAAAATAAAAAATTATAATATACAACTCACTAAAATCGACCTAGTTGTAGAGAATTTAGATCATTTACATCATATCCTAAGTTCAAAGTTCATTTCAACAAATAATTCCACCAAATAAATGAATTTTGTATCTACAGTTGAGGTTTTCTTGTTCTCTAGATCTTGCAACATCGACATAGAAATATTTTTCAAAGCATGGAACAGTGAACTGCTAGCCACCAGTGAGAGAAGAAAAAAAAAAAAATGAAAGAAAGAAAACAATGGTGTGTGAAGAGCAAGTGAAACCTCAGAAGATCGTGTAACCACAGCAGCCATCAGATAGTCACAGAAAATCTATTGTTATCTCTGTCATGCCTTCTTTGCCTGCATGAAAAAACACTACCAAAATTCACACTTCTTGGTTGTAGGGAAAACGATAAAATGATTATTTATGAACCTTCCTCCCAACAATGTGTACCCATAAGAGCTGATTTTTCTAAGCACAGCCAGGGAAGACAAAGAATGGAACTTGCCTTGCTCAGGTATTTTTTCTGAATTTTCAGTGCTTCAGTGCATGCCTTTTTAGCATCAAGGTTTGAGGTGATGTCACCCAAGATCTGAAGAGATAGTTTCATGTGAGATACATGCAGAAACACATGCAACAACATTATGTATGAATCCATAAGGGAGATGGAAAAGAGAGAAGAACCTTGACAACATCATCGACACCCTTGGCTTCGTTTAAAATCCGCCTATTCTTGATCTCAAGAACACTTGCAACAAGAAAAACAGCCAGTGCACTATTTTCCTCTGTATGGCCAGTCTTCACATTTTTTCTCTCAAATTTTCCATATTGCTTCAAAACTTTGTCACTTGTTGGTGAGGGACCTTTTGTTTTAGCATCAGGATACTCGTAATTTATGAAGATATTTGGGTTGTATTCCATGCCCCACATCAACTGGAAACAGTCTATATTATGTCTCAACAATGAGCTATAATGCGAAGTACTCTATAACATCAAGAAATGCTGAGGAACCAGAAATGGTAGCTCTCAACTTTTAAAGATGCATTTCTTGAGAAAAGTTATATTGTTGTTGGAATCATCCTTACCTCCCAAAGATATAAAGTATCAGCAAAAGAAAATTCTCTTCGGAAAAGAACCATGAGCATGCGAAATGCAAAGAGATACTCTCCTCCATCTAAATCCTCTGCAAAATAAAAAGTGAAATTGAAATGAAAGGGTTGCTTTCTTGGTTCTTTCACATCGATGTATAGAAGAATGCTTCATCATGCAATGTCCCCTTCATGACAGAGAGGTCCCCTTAACTACCATTGACCATGAATTTTAATAACAATCAGACAGATACTTATAAAATTTTCTGTTAAGCAATCTCGGAATATCATTGTCAAAGAAAGAAATATTTCCACAAACTCACAAGATTTTGGATGTATTTGACGCTGAATCTGGTTCAAATATGAAGATAGAAGAATCTGAGTTATGAAACTATAACTCAGCATATTAGAAGCTTCCCAGACAAGTTTTACGTACCAAGGTGATGATGAAGCTTAGGATCAACTGTTTTCATTATCTGTGAGAGTGTAGCTAACTGAGATTGGACCCCCATTGAACTTGCACTGCACCTGAAGTTCTCTCTCTAATATGAAAACAAAAGCAGGAATGTAATTGCAATTGAAAAATAAATTATTGAAATCACACCAAAACAAAATTAACAGCAAGATAGAATATGCCTAACTATTATCCAAGTCAATCAGAAGCACTTCTTCATTTGAACTAGCTACAGTAATAGTCAATTGATTTTCCGCATTTGAGAAAGGACTGGGTACAACACTAATAGAATAAGGAATAAGCCACTACTTTTTCTTGAGGAATCAGTTTCAACCCCAACAGTAGTCTAGTCTATGTTCCAGGACTTAGCACACAACTCTTTTCAGGAAGTAATGAAATCATGTATGTTAAACGAATAGAACAGGAATGAAGTTAGAGAAATTCCCTCCTTTTCTAGTCTCAACTCACCCACTATAAGTAAAAGTAACGAATAAGTTGTGAGAATAGCATCCCTGAATATTGACATGCACAAAATTGTAGCAAAATCAAAGCTGAAAAGAACATCTGTCCGATGGACAATTAAGCATGTGTTCTAACATGTTTTCAAGGCAGTATCCACTAGATTGCAGTTTCTCATTATCGATTATCCAACCAAGAAATACATAGAATTAGCACTTTTAGGTAAATTTGTTGTAGCATTATGTCTGTCTTACCATCCTTCGCATTGCACGGTCAAAGCACCAGTAGCAATCTGCTTCATTCTCAATAAGAATAATTATAGGTGAGCAAATATCATTCATTCCTGCAAAGAAATCAACCCTTTGAGAATGTCTAAAACTTCTCAAAGCCGTTTCAGTTCAACATCTAAAAATTGAGAACTACAAAAATTCACCTTGTACATAACCAATATCATTGTCCAACCAAGCATAAACTGATAGCACATCCCAAAGTTTCGCTTGATTAACTTCACTCTCATAAAAGACAAGTGCTCGATCTGTTCGAACAACATCCAGGCCTACAATGCAAAAATAATCAATTGCCACCTTGGTTGCTTGTTAGAACAATTAATTATAAATAAACCACAAGCAAACAACTTTTAAGCAAAAATAACAGCCTTAATATGACCTTGTGCTGTGAACACCGTGGAACAGATGTCATTGACATCAGGCACATTCTGCCTTAATATGACTTACACTATCAAAAATTTTGAGGTCGCTATTCCATTTTAATGACTTCCAAATTTGTTAATTAGCTACAGTTATGGAAGTATAAACTATCAGGATATTTGTCTTAGCATTTAAAATTTACATGCTAATTGAGTGAAAAGTACTGATAAAATCGTGGCCTTACACCCACAAAAATGAACACAACCAAGCTTCTATATCATGGATCTATGAGATAATCTGTAAGTACAAGAACATATCTCACTTTTCATGAATCCTCCAAGAAGCAAAACTTTTGAACAAAACTAAAACCGAACAGAATGGAAAAAGCATACAGTACTTTTGCAGAAGCATTTACATACCGATCTGATGTAATAACTGCATCCACTGCAAAACTTTCTTGTCTGAAGTTTGGACAGTTACCAGAGAAGGATCTGTTGGATGACCTTCATCATCAACGAGGGGTGTAGTAATAAATTTTCCAGTACCAATGACTGGGACCATCTTTTGACATTCAGCTTTCCACATATCATACTGTCCCCTGTGTAATAAATTTACGAAACGTGTCATTCTGTTTATTTTCAATCAATACAAAGAAGTCACCCAGTCTCGAGTTACTGTAGTCTAGATTATTTTTTGGGAGATAAGGCAAACAGAACTAATCTTCTTGTTCATATCTTATGAGACACCAAGCCAGAGATCAATAGGAAGGATGGCATCAGCAAGAATTCATGTATGACGGCTAAGTATTGTCCGCCTATTTGATTTGTTTTAATTCCCAAATATGTTAGCTACAAGGAAAGTGATAACATGATCCCTTTTCACAGGTTAAACAAGACAAAGTGAAAGGTACACCAATAACATCAATTGTCTTAGAAGCAACACCAATTGCATTCCTAATGAACAAAGGCCTGAATTTAGGAAGATCACAGATTTTGTAGAAAAGCATTTAAATGAAAATATACCTCCTGCGTTGCTTGAGCTCATTCCGTTCTTCAAGTGTACTGTTAGGATCATAGCAACCTAGCAAGAACTCCCACACTTCCCCTTTGATTGAAGGATGGACACCCTAAATAATTTATAGAAACAAGTACAGGCACAAATCAGAAGGAATAAAACTTGAACAATTATATGATACTGAGTTTAACTTTTTCGAGGTACATTGCATGAAAATTATATAAAGCACGTGAAATGGTCATCACAAATCATCATCTTATGGTGTATCTTTTATAGAGAGTGTCTCAAGGCATGTGAAGAACGGGGAGGGGTGTGTCATCAACCAACTCTCTCAAGCTTATGCTCATAGCTATACAACACATTAACAATTTTATACTTCGACAACACTTCTAATCATTTTATTCTCAAGCAAGAGCCTTTGGGCGAAGCTTAGAAAATGCATTGGCCAGATAAATGAATGATGACAACAAGGATACAACTATAGCCATTAGCCATTTAGGTTCTAAGTATTTCAAAAGGTTATAAGTTCCAGTAGTTTGATTTTAGCTGTTTTCAAGCCTTTACGAATCACCTTGTGTGTCTTTAGCTTATGAACAAATTAGCAAGAGGCGTGTGCTTGCACATATGAGATCACACCAAGTTTGCTCGGAGAAGTGTAAATCTGTCGATTTGCTCCTCTACCCTGTTCCTTGTTCCCATGATAATGGGCTTTGCAAACACTTTTTGTATTCACTAATTTTTAAAAATTAATTTGAAGTTAAAATTAACCTTTTTCTGGTATACTTTATTTGACTGTGACTTGGTGGCTGGAAGTAGATATTAACCAATGAACTATGAATAAACCCATATATCAACATACCATTTACAACCCAAAATCTCAAGGCAAAAGTTTGTAGGTATTTTCTCTTAATATATTACTCTTCTTATTCATTCTTACCCAACGTAGCACTCAAACACACTTAACTCCAACAAAAAGTTTACATATTATTGGTTACAAACTATAGGGAAAGGATCATGTAATAGAACTAGTGTTTTCTGAGCGATTGCAAATCCGAAAACAAATGGAGACACAAACACAGAGGCAGGAAACTGAAAGAAAGATCGTTATAACTCATTACTGATAGATTCAGCAACAAAATTACAAGCTGTGTACAAGTAAACAATAAAAGTTACCCCTCGCTGAATTCGTCGTAGCACTTTTGCAATGTCTAAGTGACCATCTTCAGAGAATGATGCTTGCCATCTTCTTTGACTTAGAGTTTTGCCAGCCTGTGGAAACAGAACATGCAGTGTGTAAATCACAAGATTTTCTTTTTTCTTTTTTATGTATAGCAAAATTCCTAAAAGCACAAATTTCAATCTTGAACTTGTATAAATGAGTTACCAAGTGCACAATCATTCCAAATAAGATTAATTGAATTTGTGTGCATTAGTGATCAAAATAAAACAACTATGCAATAATAAGAAGTGTGACAAGAAGCATTGGTTGAGAAGCAAAAGCTCACCCTTGGTTTAAAACGAGGGGCGGGAACATCAGCTTGGCATTCTGGTCTAATGGGGTAGAAGGCATTCAACTCAGTAGTTCCAGAACTCTTCATAAGAACCCTAAACAGTCCCTCACAACCAGTCATCCAGTAGCGCCAAGCCCTTCAATTCAAACAATTCCCTTACTAGAGACCATCACACCATCAATTTCTGCTCATTCAAGAAACTCTACCCATCAAACAAAATTTAATTTTCTTCTTCATCGAAGGAAAAAATAAACAAAAAAACAAAAGGGTCAAATCCACTTGCTACGGGATCTATCGACAAAAACAACTAAGTCAGGTTCCTCAAACTTTGCCAAATTGTCGGAAAAAACAAAAAACCAAAAAAAAAAACAACAAAGGCATGTATCAAATCGTTTATTGGTAATACCGATAGCGAGAAAAACGTGATCTTAATCGGATTCGGCACGTTAAAGCAGCTTGTGAAAAACCCAGTTGGGAAAACGTTTGTGTCACAAACACAAAATCTGGGGCGAGGAAAAGGGAGTACCTTGGCGAGATTTGGAAAGCGATCTGTTAACGCGACAAGGTGAAGGTTGTGGGAGGAATGTGTCGCAGGAAAGGAAGGAGAGAGAAAGATGGAAGGCAATGAGTGTTGAATAGGATAATTCGGCGAATGACCAATGATTGTTGATGAGGAAAGGGAAGAGAAGAACTAT
>Ga0209700_101737_pt1 | contig 45266 bp, 20 predicted proteins | sample SiratroredBW_FD_187528 | JGI IMG/M metagenome (GOLD analysis project Ga0209700, IMG submission 187528) | Root nodule microbial communities of legume samples collected from California, USA - Siratro red BW (SPAdes) (version 2) | ecosystem: Host-associated > Plants > Roots > Nodule | place: USA... | reverse complement strand
CTTGTAATTAAATATACAAAAGCTTTGTCCAAAATATTCAGTAAAGTGAAAAGATCTTCCAAATTGATAATTATTAAAATAATACCATATTCCAAACTTAATATTATGAAAATAGAATTGAATTTTCAATTACATTAGTAGTCGAATATTTTTTTTATTATGAATTTGATTAGATGTAAATAAATTACAATAATAAATTGATAAAAAATAATAATAAACACAAAAATTGTCGATATAATAATTCTAACAACAGAAAGTAAATTAATACTTATTAAATGTTTTTTATTATTTTTAATTTTAATTCGTATTTACTTGAATAAAGCAATTTGATATAATATATATTAAATCTTAAACAAATCCCGTGTGTTGCACGAGTAAAGTTGTAGTCTATAAACAATGGACACCGACTCAAGAGAGCCCATATGGGTCACAACTCTGTTGGCTAATTTAATTATATATACAGTGTTTATGGTATATTTCATTTTTTTAGCAGTCAACAGTTATAGAAATAAGTATGGATAATGCACGTGCCTAGGTATGGTATTATAAAAAGGGAAAATGATGCAGATAAATAAAAGATATGTGTTGTTAGTTGTACCTAAAACATTTTATAAATCAATCATGAATTCAAGTTACACCAATAATTATGGAAATCAGACTTTAATTAGTATTTATAAAATGCAATGAATGGATTTAAATAAGTGGAGCTGAGTTAAAAAATGTTATAGTTTATAATTTGGGATAGTGGTGATTACTTCCCATTTTTTTTCCTGTTTGTTTGGTATAAGAGATGAAACTTGCAAATTAATTTTCTTTTTAATTTATTATATATAAATATATATATATATATATATATATATCAATTATTTATATAACATCTGAATATGTTTTTAAATTATGTAATAAAAATATGATTTAAAATATTAAAATTATAATGTGAAATGTCAAATAGTTTTACTCCACATTTATATCAGTGAAAAAAAACAACAATTTATAAATCATTATACTTCAAGTGTTATTATATTTGATTGCAAATCTTGGATTTCATCACTATAGATGAAAAAAAGATATTGTTGAAAAGTGATACTTTCTTAAAAGTGATCAGTTAGATTTTTGAATTCAGTCATTAATAAAATTAGTACATATTTTATATTAGTAATTTGATATAAAAAAAGTAATTCGTAAATATATAGAAGAATAAAAAAAATAAAATTTAGAAAAAATAGAAAATTTTTAAAAATAAAATAAACAAGAGAAAAAAATAAAATAAAAGTGTATATTATTGGTGTTTATTTATGTATTATTAGATTATTGATATATTTGTAATATTTAAATTCATGATTTTATTTTCATTTACTATTTTTATAAACAATATTTTAAATGTTATTATATTTTGTTGTCTGTATTTATTATTTTATTATAAAAAAAGTAAAGAATAAAACTTCTTGAAACAGGCACATGGGATCACGTGGGATGCCAAGGAAAAAAAAAAAAATTAAGAGTGAAAAATGTATACGGCAAGATAGGTTATATAGAAAACGCCTCGTTGAGGTGGTTGTTTGTGCTTCTACTTTAATGCTCCCAAATTTGGGTCATCCTGACTAATTTTATACTAATTTATCCAATTAATTTTCAAATTTGAATTAATTTTTAGGAACTTTTCCAATGTTTTTTTTAAACAGACGTTAACCAAGATTCCATAATCGTAAAATATATTTCATTTGCGACAAATATATATGTTATCAAAATGAGCACTTGCCGTCCAAACGTTTACTTAAATTAAAAATGCTGGCAATATTCAGCCCTTCTCCATTAAATTAAAAAATCAACTCAGGGAAGGTTATATAATTAAGCTCTTTAATTTGTTTATATCAGCACTTTTTAATTAATCATTGCATTTTGAATTGGTCCAAAGTTTAAAACTAGACAAGATATCAATTATAGCTTGATGAAACTTTACATATATAAGGGGCACCAAATTCTGATGAAACACCACAAAACACAACCAAATCACATGCATTTATGGCTTCAAACAATGGGCATAAAGCAAGTGAAATGTTTAAAGGTCAAGTTCATTTGTACAAACACTTGTTTGCACATATAATAGATGCTATGAGTCTGAAATGGATGGTTGAGCTTGGCATAGCAGACATAATCCACAACCATGGTCAAGCCATTACACTTCCAAAGTTGGTGTCCATTCTACAAGCTTCACCAACTAAAGTTAGAGGCATGCAGGGTCTCCTACGCTACCTAGCACACAATGGATTCTTAGAGATAGTTAGTGTCCATGAGAATATGGAAGAAAAGGAAGCATATGCTCTAACTGCTGCATCACAGCTTCTTGTCAAAGGCAGTGACCTTTGTCTGGCACCAATTGTAAAGTGTTTTGTTAACCCTAGGTTAGCTGGTGTATGGTCTCACCTGAAGAAGTGGACTTATGAGGATGATCACACTATATATAGTGTCTCATTAGGATCAAATCTGTGGGAGTTTCTTGATAAAAATCCTGCATGCAACAAGTTATTCAATGAGACATTGGCCACTGATTCTCAGATGATGAACATGGCATTGAGAGGGTGCAAGTGGGTGTTTGAAGGAGTGGAGTCCCTTGTGGATGTTGGCGGTGGAACTGGAATCACAGCCAAGACAATATCTGAGGCATTTCCTAACATGAAATGCATTGTGTTGGAACGTCCAAGTGTTATAGAAAACTTGTTAGGAACCAACAATTTGACATATGTTGGTGGGGACATGTTCGAATCTATTCCCAAGGCTGATGCTGTTCTACTTAAGGTATGCATGTGTAAACAAATATTTACTAAACATAACTCATTTCTCATTATTGATTTAATATAACAAAATGTTGTTTTTAGTGAAATTCTTCTATGTGTAGTGTGCAATGTATTTATAAATAACAATACATATTTATTTAAAATTTCAGGATTAGGCTGACATATGTTATTAACAACTTAGTAACGTTCTACCTTTTGTATTCTTGCAGATGATTTTGCATAATTGGAATGACAAGGATTGTAGGAAGATATTAGAAAATTGTAAAGAAGCTGTTTGTGAGAATGGTAAAAGGGGAAAGGTAATAGTGGTAGATGTTGTTATGAACGGAAGCGAAGATGAGGAAGAACTTACTGAACTGAAACTTCTGATGGACATAAGCATGACATGTCTGATTAACGGAAAGGAGAGAAAAGAAGAAGAGTGGAAGAAACTGTTTGTGGAAGCAGGATTCCATAGCTATAAAATATCTCCTTTGACAGGATATCTCTCTCTTATTGAGATATATCCTTGAATATGAAGTTATTATGATGGCATTTCATACTTACTACTTTGCATGCATGTTTATGACAATGTTGCAGTGTTTATTTTCTGGTACCAACGATATAATTTGCTCAAAAATGTGACAAGAATAAACAAGAATTGATAGAAGCAAGAATTAAAAAAAAAATCTGTAATTTAATTTGATGTGTGAAATTGTATGTTCTATTGCAAGGAATCTCGTGTGAAAGTGTATATGTTCTACTTCACTCTTGTGACTTATAAACTCTTTTCAACGTTTTATATGGAAGGGACTACCAGTTATTGATGAAATTTGGTGAGCACATGTTCCAATCTATTAGTAAGGTTGATGCAATTGTGCTTAAGGTATACATGTGTATATAAATAATGATCTAATTGAGTTATGTACATGCAAATTAAGTTGTTTTAGTTTGTTTCATACTTTGATTTTTGTTGCAAATTTAGCATTTTGCTTTTAAAATGGGTTAGTTTAAATTCCTGTTTAAAAGTACACATAAAAAAAACATAAAAATTAAGAAAATATAAATCTTTCATATAAAATTGTGAAGAAAACAAAATAACTCATGTAACTGGTTGTATCTAATCATATAATTGATTTTTTTTAACAATTTGTAAATATATAATTAAAACAATAAATAAATAAGATTAATTTATTTAAATTTTAATATCAAGTAAAATAATTTATTTAATATATTCTTATTTTAAAGTTTAGTTTTTATATATTAAAATATTAAAATATTTTTTATTTTAAATTTATTTTATATTTTCAAAAGTTTATTTTTATATTAAATTATTTTAAAAAATTATATTTTAAATTATTTTTACAATAACTATAGCTTTAAAATGTAACTTTGTTATATGGATCCATTTTACACACATTATATGCCTATCCTTGGATCTTAAAGTTTGCTCCCCAAGTAGCATTTTGTTTAATCATACTGAGCTCATCCCTCGTTATCATTCCAATTTGTTTGCATTGATGCTTCTCAAAATAAGAAGTTTCATTTGTCACCAATCTATATCTATCAAAAGTTTCGGCGAAGACTTAGTTTGAGTAATCGAGGATCAAATTCAACAGTTTGACTTTCATCATCTTTGTTACTTGTTACTCTTCATACTTAATGTATTCTTCTTTATTTTGTCAATTCCAATGTGCATTTTCATCAAATTGAGTATTTTCACTAATTACGATATGTTTTGACTTCGAATTATAGACTATATAACCTTTGAATCTTGCTCAATAGCTTAATAAAAATTTTCGTTTTATTTTTGTCATCTAGTTCGGGTATCTTAATTGTTCAACATGAACATAGGAGATTGATGGAAAAATCATTCCGTGTCTTGCATATATTGAAGTTTTATTTGGTGTTTTCTCTTAGACAATTTTATTCAAGAAATTTTCATACAAAAACATTTTAATAACTTTTTTTTGTTGATAATTAAACATCTTAATTATCATCTCTATAATCGTTCTGTGCAACTTTCAGTGAATAATAAAGGTGTGTTAAATATAGATATTCATTTTAACAAGAAAGATGTGACTTGTAATCAGAAGAAGAGCCAGTAACTGAACGCAGACGTTGTTGTGGATGCATGGTTAAGAAGTGAAAATAGATAATGATTTAGATGAGATGTGAAAACCAACAAAATTAGGCATCTGGGTCTTTTTCTATGTTTATATTAATAACATATATTCACTTTCATGATGTTTAACACTAAAAGGAATTAGTCTGGCATTGTAATCTGATATGTTATTTATACATCTATTTTCTTTTATATTTTATTTTTTATTTCTCATTTCTTATCACTCGAGTTTGTTCTAAAATAAGATAATTAAGGTTTTCTAAAAAGAAAAGAAAGAAAAATAATGTAAATATTATGATTGAGTTAATAAAATAAGAAAAATAAAAAAATGAAGTGAAGTACTGAGCATATTATTATATCTTTCAATTAGTATATTAGTATTAAATGAAATATTATACTATTGTTTTAATGAGACGTATTTGCAAAATGATATACCAAATTATCATTCATTTTTTATATTAAAAATAATTAATCCAGTATTATCTCCTCAACATTACTTCTTTCACATTCAGTTCTATAAAATTTATCCCTCCTAAAACAATAATCACATGTTTTATTTCTTAATTATTATTATTTTAAGTTTCAGACATTTTACTGTCAAATTTTAAAGTTTTAGGTATCTCCTTTTTTTTTTCTTATAGTGAAGGAAAAATGCAAAAGAAAAAGATAAAAATGAAATATTATATTTAAATGTATTTTAATTATATTCCTTACAAGTATTTAATTTTTTAAATGTGATTATTTCATTAGAAATTCAAAAAGATAATTAAGTATGAAAAGTTTAAAATGTTGATAGGAGTTAAATAAAAATATATACAATTAAGTAAAAATAAACATGTGAAATCTATAAACGGTGGATATTTTTCCATTCACCATTATTATATTTTTCTTGGTTAAAATAAAACATGATTTTAGGAGATACTATCTTATTTTGATTTATTCACTATTACTGTATTTTATTGATTTTTTTTAATGTGAATATGATCTCTTTGTTTTCTTTTTTTTTTGCAAATTATTCTGTTTCTTTCAACTTAAAAGATATACTTGTAATTAAATATACAAAAGCTTCGTCCAAAATATTCAGTAAAGAGAAATGATCTTCCAAATTAGTAATTATTAAAATAATATCATACTCCAAACTTAATATTATAAAAATAGAATTGAATTTTCAATTACATTAATAGCCGAGTATGATTTTTATTATGAATTTGATTAGATGTAAATAAGTTATAATAATTAGTTGATAAAAAATAATAATAAACACAAAAGTTTCTGATATAATAATTCTAACAACATAAAGTAAATTAATACTTACTAAATATTTTTATTATTTTTAATTTTAATTATAATTCTCTTACTTTTAATAAACCAACTTGATATAATAAGATATCAAATCTTTTAAATAAATCCCGGAGGGTAAAGTAAACAATGGACATTGACTGAAGAGAGCCTATATGGGTAGAGGATCACACTCTGTTGGCTTATTTAATTAGATATACAGTGTTTATTGTATATTTCATTTTTTTTAGCAGTCAACAGTTATAGAAATAAGTATTAGGTAAGGCATTATGAAAAGGGAAAATGATGGTAGAAATTAAAGAGAGAAAGCTGTATGGTAGATGAGTTCTACATTGTTTAGAAAAAGAGAATAGGTGTACAAATTTAATTAGCAGATAATATAAATAAATAAAAGATTGTGGTGTTAGTTGTACCTTAAACATTTTATAAATCAATGATGAATTCAAGTTACACCAATAATTATGGAAATCAGATTTTAATTAGTATTTAAAAAATGCTATGAATGGATTTACTTACGTGGAGCTGAGTTGAAAAATGTTATAGTTTATAATTGGGAATAATCGTGTTTAGTTTCCATTTTCTTTCCTGTTTGTTTGTTGTGTCAAAGAAGTGGAAACAAATTGGCTCGTTGACTAAATAAAAATAATAAAATTAAGAAAAAGAGTATGAATTCATTCACTGTAAATTTCACGTGGAAAAGATAAGAAAGATGGAAATTAACCATGAATAAAACGCATTTATAACCTTCTTCCAAACGTAATTTGGGTTTTCACATGAATTTACATGCTGAGTTTCAATTTTTTATTTGTTATTGTATACATAATTAATTATGACAACTTCAGTTTTCAATTATCTAGAATATATATATATATATATATATATATATATATATATATATATTTTTTTTTTATTTTATATATTAATATATATATATATATATATATATATATATATATATATATAATTTAATTATATTTTATAAATTAAAATATACATGGTTTCACATTACAAAAGTTACATCAATATTTTTATATTATACATATAATATTTAAAGAGAAAGAAATATTTTTATTTATTTATAACAATTTCATTTTTATATTATTATTATATTTATAATATTAGTGAGAACATAATTATTAATGATTAGTTTGAGTGTTCGAAGGTGATAATTTCAATTTTTTTTAAAATAATGAAAATGACATCTATGTTTAAAGAAAAAGTCAATACTGCCAATTATGTCATTACGTAGTAGAAAAATGTAGTAGAGTTAGTTTGCCATTATATTTCTGATTCAATTGGTACTAGAAAAATGGTTGATATAATTATCTTAGATAATTTGATCTTTTATTTATTTGAATCGATATTTTGCTCTTCTATCGTGCAAAGAAAAAAAAGTGAGAATAAAAATCATGTAAAATAATTAAATAATAAATATAAATCAATATGTACATTTTTTTTATTTATATTAAAAAATTTGAATTAATTTTGAAGTTATGAGTCGAGGTAAATCAGCTTTATAATGATCAAAAAATGTAATATAAGATACTTTCATTTTATCTTACATTACTATTTCGAATGGCCTAATATTTATTTATTCGAATTTTCAAGATCAAACATTTAGTTCTAATTTCATCAAATTTTTATTTTATTGTTATTTCGATTTTAGATTATGATAACTATATATATATATATATATATATATATATATATATATATATATATATATATATATATCGATAATTAATAATTATTATGAGAAATTTATTATATAGATAAAATTTATATTTATATATAGACACATTAATTAAATATTATAAAATAGTTAAACAAGATGGAATAGCAACATCCCATCAAATAGTAATAGTTATTTAATTAACAATCAATCAACAAAATAAAATTAGAGAGAAAGTAAAAAGTATTTATAAAATAAACAAATAAATAAGATGAAGTTCAAAATACCAATGAATAAATAAATAAGATGATAATTTTTTTCTTCTCTTATCTTATTTATCATAATAACATATTACACTTTTTTAATTTTTTATAATTTTTTACTTTTACTTTTTTCTTCTTTTTGTGGTGTTTTATCTCTTCCTTTTATTTGTCTCGATGCTTCTTTTACTCTTATCTATTTATAGACAAGTAAAAGTTTGCTACTTTAAATTATGTAACAATAATATGATATAAATATTCAATTAAAATGTAAAATATTTTTACTCCACATTTATATCAGTGAAAAACAAAATTAGTAATCATTGCTTCAAGTGTTATTATATTTGATGCCAAATCTTGGATTTATAAAGCATAAATGAAAAAAATTATTGTTCAAAAGAGATACTTTATTACAAGGGATCAGTTGGACTTTTGAAATTAGTCATTAATAAAAGGAAAACTTTGCTTTGACAATCACAGCTGGTATACAATCAGATGCTAATTGCTGACGTAGTTTAATTGTACACGTAGATAAAAAATAAAAGGAGATTTTATTTAAGGACATTTAGGGTATTTTGTTATGAAAGGGCATAATTAAATTTTAAGTATCTAAATTTAGAATTTGAAACGTGATAGGAGTCTAGTACACCCATTTACATAAGAGAGATTTCGTGTGAGAGTGGTTGTGGTGGCGAGTGACAGTGGTTGACGGTGGCGAGCGACGGTGGTGAGAGAATCGATGGTGGTCGAGAATCAACGACGGCGACAGCAGCTTCGGTGACAACAACGGATACGACTGCAGCGGCGACGACAGCAGTGATGAGATTCAATAGATCTGTGATTCAAACTCACTGTTTCTCAACCCTTGATGGAATATGCTAGGCAGCGTTTTAGATAAAACCCCAAACATTTAAACCCTAAAAATGACTCTCAATGCCACGTTGAAATGTTTTTTACACGTCATTTATCTTGACCACATCAGCACCATATAAGGTTGTAAAGTGGGTGTGTGCCACCTGTGCTTGTCAAAAGTATAACTACTCTTAATAAAATTAGTAAATATTTTATATTAGTAATTTGATAAAGGAAAGTATTTGTTATATAATACACAACTAAACACATCCAATAATTTATGAGTTATAAAAGTAAATCATAATTTGTGTCTAAATTCAGGAAGTAAAGTTTAATTGGGTCGAATTAATGTTAAGTTATTTACATATACGTTTTAATAATTGGACTTATCTCCAATTGATAGAAAAAATATATAGAAGAATAAAAAAAATAAATTTAGAAAAAAAATAAAAATAAACGAGAGAAAAAAATAAAACAAAAGTGTGTATTATTGGTGTTTATTTATGTATTATTAGATTATTGATATATTTGTATTATTAAAATTCATGATTTTATTTCATTTACTATTTTTATAAATAGTATTTTAAGTGTTATTTTATTTTGTTGTTTGTATTAATTATTTTATTACAAAAAATAAAGAATAATTTTTTTTGGAACAGGCACATGCGGATAACATGGGGATGCCAAGGAGAAAAAAATAGTAAGAAAAGTACAAGGCAAGATAGATCACAGAAAAAGCCTTAATGAGACCATGGTTGTTTGTGCTTCTACTAAATACATCTTAATGCTTCCAAATTTGGGTCAAGCTAACTAATTTTATACTAATTTATCCAATTAATTTTCTTATAATATTCTACTTTTAGGAACTTTTCCAAAGTTTTTCCTAAACAGACATTAGCCAAGATTCCATAATCGTAAAATATATTTCATTTGCGACAAATATATATGGTACCAAAATGAGCACTTGCCGTCCAAACGTTTACTTAAAATAAAAATGCCGGCAATATTCAAGCCCTTTTCCATTAAATTAAAAAATCAACTCAGGGAAAGTTATATAATTAAGCTCTGTAATTTGTTCCTATCAGCACTTTTTAATTCATTCATTGCATTTTGAAATGGTCCAAACTTTAAAACTAGAGTTTGTAACATATCAATTATAGCTTGTTGAAACTTCATATAAGGGGCACCAAATTCTAAAACACCACAAAACACAACCAAATCACATGCATTATGGCTTCAAAAAATGGGCATAAAGCAAGTGAAATGTTTCAAGGGCAAGTTCGTTTGTACAAACACTTGTTTGCACATATAATAGATGCTATGAGTCTGAAATGGATGGTTGAGCTTGGCATACCAGACATAATCCACAACCATGGTCAACCCATTACACTTCCAAAGTTGGTGTCCATTCTACAAGTTTCACCAACTAAAGTTAGAGCCATGCAGAGTCTCATACACTACCTAGCTCACACTGGATTCTTAGAGATAGATAGTGTCCATGAGAATATGGAAGAAAAGGAAGCATATGCCCTAACTGCTGCATCACAGCTTCTTGTCAAAGGAAGTGAGCTTTGTCTAGCACCAATGGTAGAGGGTTTTGTTGACCCTACTTTAGCTGGTGTATGGTCTCACCTGAAGAAGTGGACTTATGAGGATGATCTCACACTACATAGTGTCTCATTAGGATCAAATCTGTGGGAATTTCTTGATAAAAATCCTGCATGCAACAGGTTATTCAATGAGACATTGGCCACTGATTCTCAGATGATGAACATGGCATTGAGAGGGTGCAAGTGGGTGTTTGAAGGAGTGGAGTCCCTTGTGGATGTTGGCGGTGGAACTGGAATCACAGCCAAGACAATATCTGAGGCATTTCCTAACATGAAATGCATTGTGTTGGAACGTCCACTTGTTGTAGAAAACTTGTCAGGAACCAACAATTTGACATATGTTGGTGGGGACATGTTCAAATCTATTCCCAAGGCTGATGCAGTTCTACTTAAGGTCTGCATGTGTGAACAAATATTTACTAAACTTGTTTAACTATACCAAATTTATTTATTCCAAACCATAACTCATTTCTCATCATTGATTTGATATAACAAAATGTTGTTTTTAGTGAAATTCTTCTATATTTCACGTTATTAAAATTTCAGGATTAGGCTGACATATGTTGTTAACAACTTTGTATATAATGTTCTATCTTGCAGTTGATTTTACATAATTGGAATGACAAGGATTGTAAGAAGATATTAGAAAATTGTAGAGAAGCTGTTTCTGATAAAGGTAAAAGGGGAAAAGTAATGGTGGTAGATGTTGTGATGAACGGAAGCGAAGATGAGGAAGAACTTACTGAACTAAAACTTCTGATGGACGTAAGCATGGCATGTCTGAATAACGGAAAAGAGAGAAAAGAAGAAGAGTGGAAGAAACTGTTTGTGGAAGCAGGATTCCATAGCTATAAAATATCTCCTTTGACAGGATATCTCTCTCTTATTGAGATATATCCTTGAATACTAAGTTATCATGCATTTCATACTTACTTTGCATGCATGTTTATGACAATGTTGCAGTGTTTATTTTCTGGTACCAACAAAATAATTTGTTCAAAAAAGTGACAAGAATTAAAACAGGAACTGATAGAAAACAAGAATTAAAAAATTCTGCAATTTAATTTGATGTGTGAAAGTGTATGTTCTATTACAAGGAATCTCGTGTGAAAGTGTATGTTCTACTTTGCTCTTGTGACTTATAAACTCTTTTTCAATGTTTTCTATGGAAGGAACTAACAGTTATTGTAGGTAGAAATTTGGTGAGCTCATGTTCAAATCAATTAATAAGGTTGATGCAATTCTATCTGTGTGTATAAATAATGATCTAATTGACTTAGGTACATGCAAATTAATTTGTTTTGGTTTATTTCATACTTTGATTTTTGTTGCTAGCTTTTGCTTTTAAAATGGATTAGATTAAATTCCTTTTTAAAAGTATACGTAAAAAATTAAGAAAATGTAAATTTTTCATATAAAATTGGAAAGAAAACAAAATAATTCATGTAATTTGATTGTATCTAATCTTATAATCGATTATGTATAAAATGATAACTATTTTTTAATAATTTTTAAATTACAATTAAAATAATTAATTAATTAATTAATTTAAATTTTAATATGAAGTAAAATAATTTATTTAATATATTCTTATTTTAAAGTGTAGTTTTTATATATTAAAATATTAAAATATTTTTTATTTTAAATTTATCTTATATTTTCAAAATTTTATTTTTATATTAAATTATTTTAAAATTAATCTTTAAATTATTTTTACAATATATTAATATATAAGTAAATTTATTTTATCACACTAATTAAAACTATTACAAAACTTTTCTCTCACTTTCCATCTATATTCACTTCAACAACCTTTCACTCATTCTTCATTTCTTTCTTTATCTACTTCTCCTTTACTTCAAACAAAACTAATGACTTTATTATTCTTTTTTCTACATTGAATTTTTTTTATTGCAAATGATGTAAAAATTGAAGGTTATTTTTAATTTTTGTTAAGCATTGTACTAGTCCTAACAAATTAAGCTTTAGAAACCACAAATTAATATTTGTAAAAAAAAATAAAAGTGAATGTGTTTTAGTAGTGAACTAAAAAAATGTAATTTATAGTTTTGAAAACCTCTTTTAATTAAATGTAATAAGTGTTCTACTATCAATAATTTGAGTCAATGCTTCATTAAAATATTTTTTCTTCTTTAATTTATGGTAAAAGTTTGTAACTGACAAATTTATGAATATTTCTTTGCAATATATATCTAATCCTTACAAGAGAATCTAGACAAATTTAGAAGGACACATTCATTTTTAAGTTCAAGTATTAATGAAATCACACAGCAAGAATCTCAAAGATTAAATTCTCTAAAGTATTTTTGTTTTATGAGTGTATTTTTCAATAATTTATATTGTGAGGATGAGACATAATGTAGGACACCTTGTTTAAGTTTAATTAAGATCGAACAATTAAATGACATTCATGACTTATTGTAAACAGAATTTTTGTGATCATAAAGTTTTTAATAAAGAAAGAAGTTGGTGATTTAGAATCACTTAATTTATGATTTTAGCTAATGAAAATTTGATATATTACAGTGTATATTTTTTTCAAACAAAAGATTTAGTACTAGTATTTTAAGATTTTTATTTTAAACCAATTTATCTTGAGCTCAAGGTAAGAAAAATCTGAGTAAAGATTCTTATGCTAGAGAACAAATTCAGCCCACACTTGATCGATTCAATCTTGAGTTCTATATATTAATTATCGTTCAAACTAGTTCATTTGATAATGATAGTTAAATTATACATCCATAAAAATTCTATCAAATAATTTCTCTTTATTCTTATTTTTAATCTTCATTTATAAATTATACATAAGTTAATTTTAATTTATAAATAACTTAATTTTATTTTATTATATTTTTTTATTAGAAATCCTTAAAAAAAATTGTCAAATAGTTTCACAATTTTAAATTTATGACAACATAGTTTTAATTTCTCATATTGCTTTTTATTTAAAATTCTTAAAAAATATGTATAAATAATTTTACAAATTCTAATTTATGAAAAAAGTTAATTTTATTTTTTTATACTTTTTAATAATATCAAAAATACTTTTTATATATGAGTTAAGTTCCAGGATTCGATTCTGGAAGTGGTTAATCGAATTATAGAAGTGAACCTCACGAACCGTATGGGAAACAACCTGACCCAAATGATAACTTGGTAGTGAGTTAAGAGTTTAGTTTGTTTCACTGATCACAGTCACAGGTAGCTTTCGCGCACTACCTTTTTTTTTTTTTTTTTTTGCCGTGCGCAAACTCTTCCTGTTGCTTGCTTCCTTCTGCACTTCGCATCACTCTCTCACTGTGCCATCATCTTCACCATCACACCCTTCTCCGCGACCACCACATTCCCAGGTACTCCACATTCTCTCTTCTCATTCTCCTCGCAATTGGGTCTCCGTCGTTTTTCACAACTTTTTTTTTCTCATTCCCTTTTACCGATTCCTTAATCTTCGCAAATGGGTCATTCTTACGTTAGCGGTCCGACAATGACATCGTTTCTCTCTCTCTCTCTCAGTATTGATCATACATTGTTTGCGGCGTAGTGATTGTGCGATGCTATTGTTGGCTGAAGTGAAATGAGTTCCTTTTTGGAATTTTGTTCTTTTTGTCCAAGTTTGGATTTTTCGTTGTGGGTAATGATTGATTCGTTTGGCAGTTCAAATGGAGGTTGTTTGTTTCGTGCTGTGAGTTCGGGTTAGGGTTTAGATTTGAGGTTTTTGTTTCTCGTTGGATCTGGGATAATCTGCTGAGGCATGTACGGTAATACAACTAGGTTCTTTGATTATTGTTTTTCGTTTGGAATGTATGAATTTGGTTTCATGATAAATTAAGTTGATCCCACTTCATTTTGAGAATGTGGGTGTTTTGTTGTCGTTTTATATGGTGCCTTTTCTCTTAGTTATATTCTTTTTCTTAGTTTCTCACAAGTCTCTCTTGTGAGGGAGTGGACACTAGCTATTTTATTTTATTTTTGAACCTTTTTTGTTCACTATTGATTAGTCAAGACCAATTTCCATCAGTGTTATGCGTCTGCGTTAACTGTGTTCCTTTTCTTGCATTCAGTCTTGTAGGGAAGACTGCTTATAGATTATATGCACGCTGCTTGTTTCTTACTACTGTAAGTTTCTTAAGTGGTCATAAAATTGAGGGTTAATAATCAGAGTCAGTTACTGAAGCATAACGAGTCTAACTAAGTGGAATTTTTTATGCCTCCAACTTGGTAAAATCAAGAAGCTTAACTCAAGGACTGCTTCTAGTATTCAAATCCCCTCAGCTTTAATCTAGCTAGCCTATGTCTTATAAGTCAGGTTTCATCTTCTAATAGTTACCCTTGCTTTCCTTTTTGTCTCAATTTGCCTCATTTACTTGCTCTGACATGTCATGCAAAAACAATCTAGGAATATTATATGCACCTATACAGCAATTACATGGTTCATATTTCTGATATACCTCTCTTTGTGGTATTGAATATCTTGACATGTTGATCTTGGTGATGCTATGCCTAGCTGAGATTTGTTAGTTTATTTTATCGTTAATACATGTTGAACTTTGAAGATATGGATTATTTTTCTCTGAAAGAACTAATATCTGTTCTCTACAACAACAATGAACATTTTCTCACTAGGTGAGATCAATTACTTGGATCAAATGATACCACTGCGTTTTGTCCAAAAACAATTATTTTGGAGAGATCATTTAGAACTAAATAGAAATACTTGCCTTGTTTTTTAATTTTTTTGTATCTAGATTTGCTCGAGTTCCAAATTTTGATCAAACTGGTTTTTGACAGATGGCATTGCATACAGCTACTCCTCCAACTACTCCCAGTGCCCAAGTTGTCGGTAATGCATTTGTTGAACAATATTACCACATTCTTCACCATTCACCAGATTTGGTCTATCGGTTTTACCAGGACTCTAGTGTGATAAGTCGTCCTGATTCCAATGGCGTGATGACATCAGTTACAACCATGAAAGTAAGTTTTTTGATACAAAACTGGTTCCTCTGTAACTTGTAATTCCTAGAAATGTTTCCTCTGGTGCCTTATTATAAGAAACATAGTAAATATAATGTAATTCCACCTTTTGATATCTATTATTGTTCATTGCTGTTGAGTTGCTAGTTAAATAAACTGCTGTATGTTCATATTGTCTACTAGACTTTAATGTATTGCTAATTCTTTTTTCACCACCCCCTGCATATTCATATTATATTCTTCAAGCAGCTGATGGGTTATACTTATATTTTCCTGTGTTTTACAGTGCTTAGAAGGATGAAACATTATTCATTTGGATTTATGGTGCTTCTGTAAATGTTTAGTGGATATATTACAAGCTTTCTGCCAATCGCTAAGTGTATGTGTTTATGGTGCAGGGCATTAATGAGAAGATTCTTTCACTAAATTTCAAGGAATTTAAAGCAGAGATAAAGACTGCAGATGCTCAAAAGTCATACAAGGAAGGAGTAACTGTGCTGGTGACTGGATGCTTGACTGGCAAGGATAACATGAGAAGAAAATTTGCACAGTCGTTCTTTCTTGCTCCACAAGACAATGGCTATTTTGTTCTTAATGATGTTTTTAGGTATGTAGAAGATGACGAACCATCAGAACTGCCTCCCGTTAGTGGAGATGGTGATGCAGCTGCTGTTAAAATAACCCCAGAACCAGGCAAGATTATAATTAAAAAATTTGTAACGAGTTTATTCAAGAGTTGTATTCATGCTGTTCTTATTTCTTTACAGAATCCAGTCATGTTGCTGATTCTCCCGCCCCAGACCCCACAAATTCTCTTGTGAACAAGGGTCAAATTGTTGTGGATAATGCTTATGCTCCATCTAATCTTCACGAGAGACAGATAGCTGCTGAAAATGAAGACAATGTAGAATCCCATTTTCAGTCAAATGGCAATGATGATTCTCAGGCCACAGAAGTGGCTTCTTTAGCCCAGGAAGATGCTCCAAAGCAGTCTTATGCATCAATTGTAAGTATTGCTACAAATATTTCACTTACAACCACTGTTATTATTCAATGTTTGAAGCTTATTAGATTTGTTGTTAGGTGAAAGTCCAAAAAGGGAGTTCGGGACCAACTAAAGTTTATGTGCCTACTAATACGCTAAAGTCAGGGCCTAACAAAACTGTGCGCCTGGTAGTTGAGTCAGTAGAATCTAATGAAGTGCCTGAAACAGCTTTGGATAGTGTTAACGACCCTGAAAGTAGTGATGCTCACGAGGAAGGTACATGTTATTTGTTTCAATTTTCACATATGTCATGCTATGTTTTGTCTTTGAAAGTTTTGGACAAAATGAATTTTAAACTCATGATTTAATTTGGTAAAGTCATTAAGTTCTCTGTTTGCAACTCAGCCATTTATTTTTCTTAAAACATATTTGTGCTTCTTTCTGATAAACAAACTCTGCCAACAGTTGAAGGACACTCCATTTATATTAGAAATTTACCTTTAAATGTGACGGTTGGTCAGTTAGAAATGGAGTTTAAGAAATTTGGACCCATCAAGGCGGAAGGCATCCAAGTCAGAAATAACAAGGTAATTATCAGGTTAAGAGGCTTTCAAATTGTCTTTTTTCCTTTTCTTCAGTTCTAATGCAGTGTTGTTGGAAACACTTTATTTGTCTTTGCAGCAGCAGGGATACTGTTTTGGCTTTGTTGAGTTCCTATCTATAAATTCTATGAATAGTGCGATTCAGGTATCGTCCTCATTACATCAGTGGATAGCTTAGATTTCTAGAATTTTGGCTTTTAAGCATACTAGTTAATTATATTCATTATGTTGAAGCTGCTTGAAAATGGGAGTAATTTCAAGTTGGAACTTGGATGCAGTTGTATATATAATTTATAAATGTCCTATATTGGAATTATGAGTATGATCTTCTAAATCCAAGTCTTTATCATTTTCACTATTATTACATCTATAAGTTTCAATTTTGGAAAATTAAATTCCCAAAAATAGCCCTCCAGAAAAGCCCTAATGCTTGTGTTCTAACTTCCTTTTTAGAATCAACAAATAGTGTCGCCATTTATCCCACTATTTGGTCTATGGCCACTACACTGAACTGCTCCGCTATAGCAGCACCTGTAGTGGGCAAAGGACAGCTCCTTGCCGCTGCGCTGCTCTATTGTACATAATTCTTTAAAACAATGACAGCTCTTTAATCTGTGTGCTACGCCAGTACTGTCTAGTAATACCCTGGTTTCGTGTCCTTGGGTTTCTTTCCATCTTCATGTGTTTTGATTTGGCATCTAATTAATTTGTCTTCTATTGTGCTTTGGATTTAGTATGTTCATAAACATTATGAATATTTGTCGAGTGTGTAAGACGTGCATAACAAATAAAACCTGCAACAATTTTTATATTTTGTGGAAGAGTCACAAATTTGCGAAAATGTATCATAGCTTAGACAATTGTAGGACTGTGCATGTCTAGGGAAGGGCTATAATACTCTTAATTTGTAGATCCACCAAATTAGAAATTAAAACGAAGTCGATCACACTCTAAAAATAAAAATCTTGAAGTTTTTAAAGTTTGATTTTATTTCCTAAACTGTACGCGCATGCTGCTGTATGTTGAAATTCATCTCAGTACGAATGGAATTTTTCATTGACACTGTTATCCTGGAGAAGGGGTTAAAATGTTGTCCAAACTGAAGATCTCCCAATGTAATGCTAAACAATTCATCTTATTTCTTAAACTTTCAACACCCCCTTTCTGGCTGGTAGAGAACACTTGGAACTTCAGACATTACTTGCTCCAAAAATCTTGAGATCTTTGAGCATTATTTAAGACAGTTTATTTTGTCAGGCTTCACCTATTCCTATTGGGGGGCGTCAAGCTGTAGTCGAGATAAAGAGAACCACTACTCGAGGTAATTTGAACCTTAATAACTATTATGAGTGAATTAACTACTTTTTATATTAAAAACAGTTCCATTGTAGTTCACAATTCTAATTCTTTTTGTTGTGTTTCAGTTGGCAGTGGCATGAGCAATACTGGAAGACCTAGGATCCCACCGGGTAGGGGTGGGTTACGAAACGAGTCTTTCAGGGGCCGTGGGAACTACGGCGGCGGTTGGGGATACGGTCGAAATGATTATGGAAGCCGAGGTGGTGACTTTTCTGGTAGAGGTCGCGCTCATGGTGAAGGCTATCACCAAGGGAGAGGGAGAGGTGGGCGCTCAAGCGGACCAAAACAGAATACCGTTTCCAACTGAAAACCGTTTTTTTGGTCAGTTACAAGCATGCAAATTCTTGGAATTATCTTCCCACCTTTCTCATCTTTCTTTCACTGCATTTGCACAGTTGTAGTATTTCTAGTTCTTATTGCTTTCATCCTAGTGAGTTATTAGTGATCAGGAATAGGTATACTCTTTTCTTTTTAAAAATTTAAATGACTGCAATTCACATTAGGTTAACCATCACTCCTTTTTTTATTCGTTGCTATCATGCAACAATCTTACATCCAATTTCAGATTTTAATTCTAACAGGGTTATTATTATTATTATTAGTAGTAGTAGTTTCAATTTTTGTTCTAGATGTTTTATATGTTGTGCTGTCTGTTTGGAAGATGCTATAGAGGAAGAAATAAATGGAAGCTGGTTGAACAAAGAAGTGAGAACGGTTAATATTATATTGGTAAAGGATGAAGACAATAAAGTGGTAAAATGGTACTATAATCACTTTTTTAAAGCTGTTTATTTCCTAATCTGATCGTTAAATATGCCAAACACTACCAATCTAATCTTAAAAAAAATTTAAACTCTAATTTAGTAAAATAATATCAATTTTATGATAAAATAGATCTTGATTTATCTACTATATGGTTTTTAGAATTATATTTTAACAAGTTTTTAACATATTTAGAAACTCATCAATATTTCATTTTTTGAGGACTAAATTTATAATATCTTACCTGTTGAATTACAAAGTTAGTTATTTGACCTTTAAATAATTTTTACATGACGCGACCACACAAATATAAATAAATTATTTAATAGTGTTTATTGAATAAATAAGACTTCTAAAAATGTTCGATAAAACTAAAAATTATTTTCACACGCATCATATCTACTTGGGTTGATATAAAGAAAAGCCAGTATCGGTTTGTGCGGAACTGACTTTGAATTCTATGAATAATGTTTTATGTCCGAATCTTTGAAATAAAAAGCGTACACTAAGATTGAAATTCGATAATTAAAAATAAGAAAAAGTGACAAAAAAAAAGAGAGCATGTTTTCAATTTCCTTCACATTAAATTTGTCTGGAAGCAAGTATTTGATTTTAACTAAGAAGGTGAGAATGGTTTTGTCGAATAGTTTGTTTGATCATGTGTGTTATGACTATCAAAGAAGAAAGTGAAAATTTTTGTGTGATTGAATGTTGTTGCAGCAGCAGTGGTAATAGGAAAAAACGTGGGAGAGAGAGACTGTGAGTTTGGAAGGAAGGAGAAGGAGACACGTGTCGAATAGAGATGGGTGGTTGCGTTGCAGAGGCTAATAACTCTGCTCCACCAGTCACCTCAGTCTGACACAACCTACGCTTTTTTCACCACATTCACGTTAGCCACGTCACACGCTTTCTGCAACTTGCTCCTCTTCCCAACCGTGCAGGGACGCGTGTCACTCACCCGCTCGACCCAGAAAAGGAAAAGTGCAAGTTGGCCTCTGTGCTGGGCCCCACCGCCGGATCTCAATATCTCATCTGCTGCCGTGTTGTCCGGAGATTCCTTAGTTTCTGTCTGTCCCAACCATTCTCCGCCCTCCGATCTTAATCATCCTCTTCTAACGTACGCTCCACGATTCCCTACCTCACACAACTTGCTCCTCCCAATTTTCTTTTTCTATTTCCTCCTTTTTTAACAAAATCATTCAATCTATACATGTTTATGTGATCTCATTGCTAATTTACGAGGACATAAATGTAAAGACAGCTTTCTACAACTTCTCACACAAACCCTAAATTGACCGCACCTTATTATATTTTGTTATTCCATTTCAACTATGTTCTCTAGTACTGCAAATTCCTGGAAACAATTACTTTCAAGATATTATATATTTCACTCAAATAGAACCTTCAATAGAATTATCTATACTTTATGCTGGTCGTTATAATCATTCAAAATAATAGTAATAGAACCATGCCATGACGGGAAAAAAATAATCGAATATATACAAAGCAAGCAAAGTAAGATAAAGGATTGATTAAATTCATAGCTATTGGTTAAAAGAATCACTAATACTTTGTCTGGTACGAGAAAGAATGAATAAAATAAGAGACAAGTTTATGAAGAATAAAATCATTTTAAAAATGGTTTGATTGAGAGGAATAAAAAGGAATTGGGTAAGAGAATAATAGAAAAAAGAGGAAAAGATGTGATTATGAAGTGGTTGTTTTCAAAATTAATTGTTTCAATAAGAATTTAATAAATAAAAATATTTTTTTATTGTATACAGTAAAAAAATAAAATATAATTAAATTTTGATTATCATCTATTTTGTTTTTTATGTTGTCAAAATGAATATATACATACAATAGTACAGATGCTGAAATGTGAAACATGTGAGTTTTGTCGAATAGGTAAATTAACCAAATTTGGCATGTGAACGATAAATACTCATACTCCATCTGAAACAAAATTCATAAAATATTTAACATACACAAATTAAAACTAACTATTTTAAAGGATATTTTTAATGAAAATTCATCATCTTTTAGGGGGTTTTGAACTTGAGCTGCATGCTTTCAAGTTTCAAGACATTGGATGCTAACAGAAAGTTTGGGTGGCCTTTGAGTTTAGGAAAAGCTGTATTTGTTTCTTGATTATTTTTTTTTTCGTTCTTGAAAATATTAAAATGTATATAAAATATTTACAAATTATATTATATATTACACGTGTTTGTAAGAAAGTTCTGCGTTTATTTTCATCAAAATATTTAAATTTTATAAAGATACGTTTGGATAGGTTTTTGTGCCAAGCATATTTCTAATTGAGTGTACTTTTTCAAGAAATGAAAGGTTGGTTATCCAATCATACTCCGATTAGTTCTATTTAAAATAATATATACTTCGATATAACCATGATTGATTTATTGTTGTAAGCAAAGGCTCGAAAAACAAACTGAACCAAAGTAAAAAATTACTTTTTTGGTTATATGGAACCATAGTTTATTAACTAGAAGGCAAACAGTCCTTAGGTTAGATGTTGGGAGAGAAAGACTGAGAGAGAAAGAGTGGTGCAGAGGTAATTGAAATGAATGACCTAAAAGCCAAAAGAAACTGTTCCAAAAGATTGTCGTGTCTGAGAACAGAGGGTTTTTAACTTGAAAGAGTATCGAAAACGTACTTGAGAAAAAACCAAAGACGCAAGAACATGCATTTGCGGAGAAAGGTGCTATAACCGATGAAAGTGTGTGATGATTCAGCATTCAATTGAACACTAGTTGGTTGTGTACAGGAAAAGAAAACAAGTTCACCTCAATCAAATTGTTGTTATTGTTTGACTTAGGCACAAAATTAACTTGAAACAATTCAATAAACTGGTGGGGCATGAAGGTACGAATCACCTATTCAGAGTAATGATCAAACTATGTGTTACAAGAAAGAAAAGAAAATATATTTTTGAATTAAAAAATAAGGCAAAACTATAAATGAAAAAAGGTTCATAAATATATTTTATTGAAAAGGATCGAAACATGAATGACAGGAGCACATGTGTTGATCATTCGTTGTTCACTGTCTGCTTGTAGGCTCCATGATGTTAAACTCTCAGTCTGTTTATTCCTATACACTTTAACCTCAAATTGAAAAACTGAAAATAGTTATTGAAATACCCATTTGATAAACTGATATAAAAATATGATTTACTAGAATATAAAATACTGGGGTGTAGCAGTGATTAAAAGATAAAGAAGTGTAGAAAAAATAGAATGAGATAGGGATATGTTACATAAAATCTGGGATTGATTCAGTCATGTGAATAGATAAAATAAAATATATATTTGTTTTTCCTTTAAAGGAAAAGAAGAATGAGTGAGTGCTAGCTGGGTGTTGTGTGGGTATGGACGTTATCTTGTATTGTAGTTTTCATTGTAACCAGTATATGTGTCACATTCTCATTACATCACGTGTGGTTCGTCTCGTTCACTCTCACCCTTATAGCGACACGTGTACATCGAAAACTGTAACAATCTTTCCTAATCAATTCTTCTCTCCCACCTCTCCTTTCTCACAAGACAAACACAACCCAACAACACAATTGCCTCGTACGCGCCACCTCACCACTCTCTCTTATTGCCACGTGTTCCTCCAAACTCTCCCTCCCCTCCCCACGTGTCGCCTCCTTATCCCTTAACCCATTCTCGTCATTTCACACTTTTCACTCTTCTTTTTTTCTTTTACGTTTATCTCATTAATCCTCTTGTTTTCCCCTTCTCAACAACACACTCAGCAAATGTAGAAATGCAATATTTTTCTTTTTCTTTCAAACAGAAAACGTATGAATTGGTCGGTTTCACCATGAATCATCTTCCGTTACCCACATAGACACCACCTCCAAATTCACCTTCTTTCCAGGTTTTTGGTCTTTCTCTCTTTCTCTCTCTGTCTGTCTCTTAGTTTCTTTCAATGGTACAAGTTCAAGACAGAGACAACACTCGCACCAACCATCATTATATTTCTTCAACACCCACAACAACAGCACAATCTCCAATGAACAATTTGCCGCGAGATCTGTTGAGAAGCTTCATGGGAGTGAACAATCATCACAGCTACTATGTTAATCATCAGAATTTGCCTGTGCCGGCGGTCAAGTTAGAGGAAGAAGAAGAGTTGGAGCTAAGTCTCGGACTTTCTATGAACGGTCGATTTGGGGTGGACCCCACTGCGAAGAAGATTAAAAGAACGACGTCGATTCCGGAGTTCGTGAGGGACGAGGAGATGGGGTACGCTGCGGTGGGGTGCACGGGGCCTCTGGTGAGGACGTGCTCGCTGCCGACGGAGACGGAGGAGCAGTGGCGGAAGAGGAAGGAGTTGCAGACGCTGCGCCGCATGGAGGCAAGGAGGAAGCGCTCCGAGAAGCAGAGGAATTTGAAGGCTCTCAGAGAACAGCAGCAACAACAACAAAGGGTTGGGTCTGAAGGGCATAATCCTGTGGAACAAGGTGCAGGGGCTTACCCTGAGGGTGCACCCTTGGGGAGAACCGTGTCGTTGACCACACGCGTGTGTGGACTCGGTTTGAATGGGGACAGTGAGAAAGAGAAGAAGGAGAAGGGTGGAGTAGTGTTGGCGCCTCCGTCGCCTTCGCAGGGTTCCATTGGTTCTTCGGGAACCTCAGAAGTTGAGTCTCTTCAAGGTCAAGGTAATAATTATTAATTGCTATTTTTTATTTTACACTTTTTTTTTTTCAAGGGGTAATGGATATTTGTTTTCGCATTTGCTTGCTTTCTTTCACTGTTCTGGTTTTAGTCCTTTTCCATTTTTTTTTTCTGTTGTTTTTCCTTTTGGGATCTTAGTCATCAACCAAGCAGGAAAAAAAGTGAAATTATTTTTTGCTGTTTTTTTATTTTTTAACTTTTCACCCCTAGGGCGAGACCTGCTAGGGCCCCCTAGTGGCGTGATTGTCCTAGGTTATGATATCGGGTTTGTCATTTTTTACCAAAAAAAGTGAAATTGGGAGAAGTCAGCCTCTGGCTGGGGTTAACTTTTCAACTCTTAAATGAAAATTGGAATTACTGTTTTTTAATAGATGCTAATTGGTTGCATGGAGTGTTGATCAAGATGAGTGAGTTTTTTTATGCAGATGTCAGAACATGTCTTCTGTGTCAGAAAAATTAGTCAGAGTTTTGTCTTAATTCAATTTTGCATTTGCTAGTTAATTTTTGTAACAACCCAACTAGTTACGCAGGAGGATTATTGTTTAAGCTGAATGTGGCCTTTAATTGGTTTGGTAGTTGTTTGCATTCTTAGACTCATCCAAGTGGCTAGTACTTCACCGTGGTGGTCCTCTGTGCATACCTTGGGCTGACACTCTTTATGCTGAGAAAGACTCCAAAACCTGGAACTCCTCCTAACTATTCCAAAAATACTTCCTAACTTTCGTATCCTTGTGTGTCAAAGAAAGTGGGAGAACATGAATGTTGAAAAAATTAATAGTCATTTTTCTTGTAATGCTCTCATTAATTTCGAGCAAATACCATTACCCTTTACTTCCATTGGAATCTGACTCAGAACCGAATCCTGTTGGTTGTGAGTTCTCCTTTGGAAAATCCAGTGATGGCTACTCTGTAGTAAATGTAAGCTTTAAGATCTATGTATTGAATTTGACATTTTACTGAAAATATTACTTAATCTATTAAAATATTTATGAAGTTCATTTTATCAGAATCCATTTTCAGCTTCTGTCTGTATATAAGGTTTGGCAATAGTAAACTAAATTGTGGCAAAAAATTTAAAAGAATTTGCTTTCATAGTTTAACCTTAACAACAACATTAGAGGGAGCAGTTAACTCTATTTCAAAGGTATGCTTACATAATTGTTTTTTCACTTGACTAGTTTTCCATTTGCAGTTTCCCCCTTCTGATATCGTGCCACCAAAGTGTCTGACTTGAATTTGGACCTGAGTTTTCGTTGTTTTATTTTGAAGTCCTTACAAGGATATTATGTGGACACATCTACACTTTTTTCACTCATCTTGATTCATCATTTACTTTCTAGCAACCAAGGTATATGAATGGTTGCTCAAGTTTATATGTCTCAAAGCAATTGAATGCCTTGAAATCACAAAAGTATTGTATTTCATGAAATGCTCTGTTCTCTATTGATCATGCTCTATCACATAAGTTGATCAATCAACACTTTTGTGATCTAGTTGCTAGTCTGTCTGCAAATCCATTTTTGGTATCTTAAACTATTTTGCAACCCTTTTTTGGTATACTTCAGGACCAACACCAATGGATGTTAGAAGCCCTACTGGTGCCAACTTGTTGCCAGACAGTGAGCTGAAATCTTCAGTTGCCAAGAATGCTGCTGCAGTGGCTATGAGAAGTCAATCTAACAAGCATTCACTACCCCAGAACAGAACCAAAGACATTGTGAGGAATCTGTTGGAAGACATGCCCTGTGTCTCCACAAAAGGTGATGGTCCTAATGGAAGAAGAGTAGAAGGTTTTCTTTACCGGTATGGGAAAGGTGAGGAGGTGAGAATAGTGTGTGTTTGCCATGGCAGTTTTCTCACCCCTTCAGAGTTTGTTAAGCATGCTGGTGGTGGTGACGTGGCAAATCCATTGAAGCATATTGTTGTTAGTCCAAGCATTTTGTGAGGCCAAGAGAAAGAACCAACCAATCATGAGTCATCAATTTTTTACTCAATTGATTCCTATGTTCACTCTTGAACTCACCTTGACTTCTAATCTGCATGCTATGTTCAAGTTCAGTTCATCCTTTCAAATCATAGATAATATATTATTATTAAGGAATCTGATTTCTTATTAAGCTATTCTTCCCCTTTGTTCTTATGAATTAGAACGGGAGGGGACAATGATCTTGGCTTGTTTTCATTTTTCTAATATCTGTTAGTTTCCTTCCACCTGAAGTACTTAAATTTTTTTTTTTCTTCTTCTTCCCTTGTGGCAAGTTCTTGTTACATATTATATCATACTTCATATTGTTTGATTTCACGAATGTAGCATGCATTACTAATGAATTTTCTTACAAGTTAAATCAATTAGAAGTTATTATTGAAATGGATGTTAAGATAATTATTAGAAAATGTAATCAACTTACTATTATATATTATTATCACATGCATTACTACATACATGTCTTGTTGAAGTATGTCTGGCCAACATTCTTGTGGTGCACTCTTCAAAGTGGACAAAATCATAAAACACGCAGGGTATCAAACTATATCTTAATCTCATTCTGCTGTTTTATTATCACCAAAACGTTTGGCTGGCTATCTAAGTAACATTCTCCCTTCAATGAACACGGATATGTCTCAAAATTGAAGCAAAATTAGGTTATCCTCTAAAGAAAAAAGAAAACCATCCAACTAAGAAACTGAGTCTAGATTAAGAATCTATGAATGTTTATTTTGCTCCCATGGAGTGCTTCTTCTTATAAATAATGGTGATGGAGATGCTTATAAATGCCTTAAAATACAATTTTCATAATAGGCCACGGTGACCATGCTTGAAAGACGTGCATGTGAAGTGATGTATTCTGTAACTCCATACTCTGAAGCCGCCGCCTTATAAATTTGAAATTCTAATTTGCTCTATCCAAATTTATATTCTAGATTATATACTGACACTGTGAATTGTACAGTTTATAATATAAAATATGTTTCTAAAATGTAATTTAATTTATACATTTTAAAATATAAATTTGTAAATTTTTTATATATAAAAAGTAAATATATTTTGAATTTTTTATTTTAAAATATATTTCTGAAACTGAATGTCTACAGTAGATAATTTATTTTGGTTTAGTGTAAATTTAAATTTCAAATTTTATAGGGTGCAACTTGAAAATAGGGGTGCGTATTGCAACTTTCTAGTGAAGTTAATGATTCATTCATATTTAAAGTATGAAAATTTTCATTTTGTTATTTTTAATTTTTATATTACACAATTTGGAAATTATTTGAATCGTGTAAGTTGAAAGTTGTTTTTAATTTTTAGATTACACAATTCAGAAAATACTTTTAATTTTTAAAATTACATAATCCAAGAAGGAGAAAATAGCAACTTAGTTATATATTTATGGGAGTGCAGGACGAAAATATGGAGCTGGAGGAAGAAATAACCAATTTGATGTCTTTACATTTGAAATTTGCAGATTGGGTCCAAGAGAAATGCAAATGTTTTCAACACTTTTTTACTTTGAAATGCTAAATTTCACTACTTCATTTGCATAAGGATCGATGAGATAAACGATCAATGAAAGAATTAGATAACAAAATAGGTATCCTAAATTTATGAATTGAAGAATCTTATTTTTTTTCACGGTTGAACCTTTGGTTGAATGCTAAATGAGAGAATAATTTCTTTCAATCACATCTCGTATCATCCCAAAACTATATATTGACTATCTCAATTTAGTCTTCTGTATAAGAGAGAGAAAGACAGGAAAAAAAGGGAAATATGCTTGATTAGAATTAGTCATTAGTAGACAAATGTGGTGCAGAGAGAAAGCTTAATAGTATCAGAGTATTATAAACGCAATTTGTATGACTGGAGAAAAGTGTGATTGGGGAAGGAAAATTTTCAACATGACGTGCTTTGTGGTGCTTTGGTGGGAACGTGTGTTGCGGAGTGGTGGGGGCTGTTGTTGGTGCATTGAAATGGAATGCATGTTGTAGTATTTGTCAGTGCTGGGATCTGCAAATAGTATGTTATATGCTACAGTTTTGAAGTGTGCACACAAACAAGAATAAGACTTACGTTTTATAGAGATTTCTTCGGATACATAAATGGACCACAAATGCAATAATATCTAAGATGCTTTTTGGGTGCTAATTAATCAAATTAGAGTTCTACTTTGATTGAAATAAGATATCAGACTTAAGTTTGTTTTTAGAACTGATAAAGTTAATTTAAACATACGCTTAATTTCTGTTTTTGCACTGTTAGACCAAAAATTTGTCTCAGTCATTTCTTTATTATGTATTATTGAATTAGGAAGCGAGCTTAAGTTGCTAATGAAAGCTATAACTTGTTCATTGAATCTCAGTTCTGCAATGTCTCACCTAGATACAGTGGCTTTGTAAGAGTCGTTCAATAGCACTTCTGGTAGCAGAGCCAATTCTGAACAAACTGTGCATGTCTCTCTGGCTTCTACCTTGCTAATATAATCTTGGAATTTCTTACCGAAATTAAATGGGGATCAATTACATAAATTATTAATATTTTTGTTTGAACTGTTATTTTGACAATACCGACTCAAGCGTTGTCCAGTGAACCACAAAGAATGTGTGAAGATTTTTCTATGAATTCTGAGTCTAATGTTACTTTTCTATGAATATCAGATCTTCAGTTTTTCGTGTAACAAAACGTTTAACCAGTTTGAACTTGTTGATGAGTGGTTTTGACATCAGAAGAGTTTTATACTAGTATTATGAGGTTGTCTTATCATTCACTTTGGATCATTTAAAATAACCTTCAAAACTCTATTGAAAATTGAAACTGCTCGGTTTTCCTTAGAAGCCTGAACATCATTTGTTAATTAGGTTCAACATCACTTGACGCCAAACATAAAAAGAGTTTTGTGTGCTCTAGAAATTCTGTTAAAAGCTACAGAGAACTGAACCTCTAATTACGGTAGGAAAAATCTGCTAAACTGCAAGGTTTATAAAATTCTTGAAAATTGTTAAATATTAAATTTTCCTCACATATTAACAATAAATAACTGATACGAGATGTAGAATCTCCTAAATTACAGTGAACAAAACAAATCGACAAGGATCAAATTGAAAAGCAAGATTGCAAGAACTTGTCCAAAAACTTATTTGCATTTCTCCCTTATCTGCTGTGAATCCACCACAGGAGATTACTGAATGAGTTTCCATCATCAAAACCTGTCAACATTCTTATTTTCTTTAATGCTGTACTCTTATCATAAATTCCTTGCAAGGCATAGGTGAATCCCTTCCACCCTTCCACATTTGTTTTGTTCTTCAAAGAAGGCAGTGTCCATTCCACAAGCTCCTTCGCATAAACAGCATCACTGAACAAAGTCTCAGTGACAGGCAACAAGGGTAGAACTTGAATACTAAGCCTACACTCTCTACACTCCGCAGTAGCCCACCATAGCTTACTGTCCCTCTTGATAGCCCACAGAATACCCACTATCCTGTTATCTTTTGCAAATTCTTCTGCATACAAGTTGTCTTCTGCTTTTACATGCCACCATGTTTGTGTTGCACGAATTTCCAATGCTAACAGTGTTGATCCAGTAGCAACAAGACGGCTATCACCATAAGCTAGACCCATCAATGCTGCTGCATAGTACGCATTCACAGCTTCACTTGTACTCTCCTGATTCCTTCCATCTTCAAATTCAGTCAGCCCTGAAGCCCAAGAGTGTAACTTAAAAAGGTCAAAACACCTTAGGCGTGGATAATCTGAGTTATATCTCTGGCCCAAGTTCATAAAATCTGTCACAAGTGAATAAGCTTGCGGTTTGTACTTTTTCCCCCAGGAAGGGTCAATCTTTGCAAGAACTGCAATTCCATAAATGAAGTACCCCAAATGAAAATGGTGATCGTTATACACTCCAAACCCAAAATCAGCAGCTGAATCCGTGGAGCCTTGTTTAGTAACAAGTCCACGCCATTTTCTTTCATACAGAAAAGCATTCCCTTTGAAAGTTCCATCCAACCAGGGTTCAATGGTTTCCTTCAGAAACTTTGTAATCTTGGGAATCACTTTAGGATAAGACACTTCTTCTGCGATCAAGGCTAACCTTGCAGCCCTTCCAACAAGCTTCCCGTAGAAATAAGATGACTGTGTTGATATTGCAGAAGAATTTAACTCCTTCACATCCTTATTAAGTGCTGAGACAATTTCACCAAACGACTCTTTATTGATTCCTTTGTTAGAATGCCATGTCACAGGAATAGGATCCGTTTGCAACACCCATGAATCTCCAACAACACCAACAAGATCACCGTCTACACTTCTATACTTAAAATCGTGAAGAACGGTGACGTTACAGTCATTTGACAGAAGCTTAGCATGAAGAGGGTGAGCCAGCATGAGCAAGTCCCCTGACCTTTTCCTTTGCCATTTATACTCCAAACGGAAAGGCTTTTTAAGTGCTGCATCACCCGACACAGGGTAACAAGAACTGAACTTGTCAAGAGTTGCGACATTGTTGGGGTTGGAATCAGGCAAGGCTGCTATACGAATGATGCCAGAAAACGGCTTGGAGGTAACCTCGGAAGCAACATGGTTCAGATAGATTGGGGAGGAGGTGTAAATGAGCCATGTCTGAGTGTTGTTAAGCTGAAGGATGAACTTGGTATTGTCATCATAGGAAGACAAAGAAACTATGGTGTGGACTGTTGTGATGGAAAGAGCGGTTGGCTTTGTGACAGAAGCAGTTATGAAAGGGCTTCCTCTGACAAGAAAGAACCTGAGGTTGGAAGAGGGAATATCCAAAGTGACACCAAGGTCGCTGTAGGATGAGATTACACGGTTTTGTCCGTACGAGGTTGTTTGAGAGGCAGAGATGGTGAGATCTGGGACAAAAACTTGGTACAACACAGCTGCTGAAAAGAAGAGAAAAGGGTAGGAGGCAGAAAGTGAGGAGTTTGAGGTCTGAATGTGGTAGGGGTGAAAGTACTCAGGCTGTGTACCATTTGGGATAACAAAGTTTTGGAAGAAAGAGTTTGTGGGGAGTGGAGAAGAAAGGAGGTTTGGTGAGAAGTAGGTTGAAGGGTCTGGGAGGACTGTGGATTGAGTTTGAGGGAAGAGAAAAGAAGAAGACATTGTTTGTGAGGAAGAGAAGGGAAGGGGTGTGATTGCTTGCTGCAATGCTTGTGCTCTCTTATACCAACCAAACCAAGATACTTCTTTGACCTCCCAATTTGACTTACAATAATGTTTTCCTATATTATTATATATTGCCTCACAATCCTTGTGTTTGGTTAAGTAGTGGTAAAACAACATTTTTCTTGTGAAAGCTATGCAATTAAGTGTTGAGTGGGTAAATTATCCATTTATAATTTAAGCTTAAGTACCTTTTTCTCTCTTATAAAATTTCAGACTTTGTATATGTTTGTCAATAAAATAAATTATCATTTTTTTCATCTATATCGCGTTTAAAAGAAAAATAATAATTAATGTGTTACTTAACGGTCACCAAAAATAAAATGTAAAATTTATTGAACCGAAAGAAAAAAAAAATAACATGTTAATTATATTCTGATGACATTTAATAGAAAAATCTTCAGTTAAAAATATTAAAAATGAGAAGCAAAGTTAATAACTCTATGATGTGTAAACAAGTTATTTAATTCAATAACTTGTAACAGTTATGTATGTTTCATTTGTTGGTTTGTGTTTGCTGGCTGTTTATTTGGAGGATGTACAAATTCCAAGCCGAACGGAAACTTATTTTTCTTTCCTTTGGTGAACCTCTTCCTCTCTCTTGTACTCTCCAATTTTTAATGTATTGTTTAATATTCAAATATGGCATATTTTAAGAGTTTTTCTTAATGGATTGCACGTTAAGCTCTTATTATGGAATACTGTTATATTCTTGTATAAATCGTCTTAATATTTATAAAAATTATTAAATAAAAAAATGTTTAACATCTTGAAAAAATAAAATGTTTAATCTATATTTATTTATTTACTATACCAATTAAGTAAGAAAAGTAGGAGGAAGAAATTGTTAGAGGATTTAGAATTACTCATTCTTATCTAACTATTATTCTAAAGTATAACACATGATGTAATTGGTTACTCATCATTAACCATTCATATGTCAGCTAAAAGTTTCATTGAATTACCTTTTTTTTTTTTCTCAAATCAATGTAACTTTTCTTTGATCACCATAGACGGTCTTATCAAAATTATGTTCTTTAGCTAGGATTAATTTTTTTTTTCTCTTGTTTGCTATTTCAGTTTTTATTTTATTTCTAGTGCTTTTAGAAATTGCAAAAGTCATGTACATTTAGATCGAGCTGAGGATATATCGAGGGATAAAAAAACGTAATAATTGTATTGAATGTGAGGACTGGAAAATAAATTATAGAAGAAAATAAATTCAAAGGTAAAAAATATATATTTAAATGCATTCTTCTTTGAAAATCTATAAACAATTATTTTAAGTAAAAATTAATTAAATTTGGATAGAGAGAAATAAACAAGTAGCTGTTGTCAAGTATGCAACATCATCTAGATGACCGTTGAACTAATATAACGTAAATTATTCCAATAATCTTCAACGCTTCATTAATGGTTAAATTATAATATAATATTACGAATGGGGTTGAGTAGTGTCTTAAAACACTGGTTAAGAAATTAAGAAAAAATCAGAAGGAATGTAGAAATTTCTTTATTGAAATATTAAATTAAAAGAGATATGGGTTATTATTAAAAATGAAAAATAAAAAACGTACAGTACGAGATCAAATATCGATGGTTTACGTTGCGACGCTCCCTTATAGAAGACGTAGCAGACGTAGCAGGTGACCGTTAAAGAAAAAACAAAAATGTGTTCAACTCACAAACAAAAGTGCTTTTACATATTCTAAAGCAAATTGGAAAACAAAAACCCACCGTTGGATATTCTTTATTATTATTTATTAAACAAAATGCCTGGAATTGATTAACTAATTAATTGTACAAAATAATTAGGGTTAAAGGTTTAAGGGTTATTATTATTACTATTATCAACAATTGAATAATATATATTTTTAGTTGATGTAATGTCATGAAACTTCCATCAAGATAAATTAATGACACAATTCTATAGACTGTGTAACTGTAACGCAAAATCATTTTATACTGTAATATATAATACTTTTCTTTTTTTTATTAATTGGAATAGTATATATTTAAAACAATAGTGAACAAGTAAAATAGATTATCTATATTGTTAAAAAAAATCATTTGTTTTAAAATAATAGTTTTTTTAAATTATAAAACAGTATATGAAAATATTTAATTAATATAAATTTTAAAAAAATTAAAAAAAAAATACTTCAAGTTGATTTTTTTAAAGTGATTTTTGTTTCTAGTCGTTCACAAAATTTAAGAAACATCAGTTATATTTCTTTATATAATCTCAATTAATATAATACACAAGCGCGCTCGCACATATATATATATATATATATATATATATATATATATATATATATATATATATATATATATATATATATTTATTGTGATTTAAAATAGTAAAAGTCAAAGATTTCATGAATGTTTTTAATAAATAAATTATTATTTTCAATTAAAAAAAAGTAATTTTTCTTAAATCCCGTGTAATTCCCTGTGATTTTTAGTTTTAGTCAATGTTGCCGTTTCCAAAGTCTTGCTTTTTCAGTAGACGTGCTTTGCAATTGCAAAGAGTGTTCTTTCTTTGAGGTTTGTTTGGTATATTAGTAAAAGTAATTTTTGTTTCAGCAATTCATCTATATATCTTGAAAAATAGAGGGATACAAAATTTCTTAACTATGATTGGTGTATATTTTTCATACAACATTACCTTTTTGCTTCATACATTTCAAGTGGAGAACACGCCATCAATTCAATTGTCATTGTAAAATAAGACATATCAAGTTTTATTTTTTATTTATTTCACCAATTCTTTTAAATTCTTATTGTTGGCGAGAAAAGGAACTATATGTTTTTCTTTAACGAATTTTCTTTTTATTTAATTTAAAATTATATTCTAAACATCCAGCTTATATTAAACACGTTTAATTTTCCTAAAATAAACTCAAATTAAAGAGAGAGAGAAAAAAAATCACAAAAATAGTATTGAAATACATGAATGGGTTGAAGTTTTTTATAAGGTGTCCAGATCCAGGAATTGGAGCATAAGTCAAGCTTAGGAATAATTTGGGCAGCCATTTATGACCCAAAAGCCAAAAATAATAGTTTATATATAATAGCTACAACAAACAACTTGGTACAATATGTGTTTGGTGAGTGAGTTCAATGATTCTCAAATGCTACAAATCTTCACCTTGCAATAGGAAAAGGCAAAGTAAATGCAAGTGGTGCAAGTACACCATCTCTTCTTTGTATAACATTTTTGTGAGGTAAAAAGAATAGCATGTGCAGATTCATCAAGTTTCGACAATGAATAATCCACCATTGTTATCAATCCAGAGCTGTCAAGGAGAAAAAAAATGATAAAAAATAACTTCTTGTTACATAATAGTTCACATGAAAAAGAAGTATTTTATTTAGGTGGGTCAAGTAGCAAATTTTCAATTCACGGAAACTGTGTGTGCGTGATCAAAAACTTTCATTACAAATAGACAGTGGAATGTTGCAGACCAATTATTGAGAAAAAAGTTACAAAAGTTTGTGAATGTTGTATCTGTCGTATCATGATTGATGCATATGGAAAAGTTCCCTCTATGTTTTTTCTGTCATAGCCACGCTGTAACATCCCAAAATTATATTTAATGAGTTTTTTAATTAGGCAAAAATTTCCTGTACCTCATCACTTCTGACCTGCATTCTATCACTTTTAAAAGAATTTCAAAAATATCTTTTATATAAAAATAAGTTTTGAAAAAAACACTTTTAAGAAATACATTTAAAAAAAAACATCTTTTAGAATATAAATTTTATATTTAAAAAAATAGTTTCCGGTATATATTTCTGAAAAGTGTTCCAAAATATAAAATTTATATTTTAAAAAAAAATTGAAATATATTTTCGAAAAGTAAATTTATGTTTTGGAAAATATTTTCTAAAAAATTTCTGAAAAGTATTTTTTTAGAAGTTAATAATGAGAATATTTTTGTATTTTTATGTTTGTGATGGGGTAGGCGTCAAAATTAATGGGTTGCAGGAAGTTTTTGCCTTTTAATTATTAGAGAAGGTTTAGTTAATAACTAATAATGGGCTTTCGTTAAAACAAATGGATTAATAGATAATGGGCCATTAGGGTCCAATAAGAGATTGCGATCTATAAACCCTAATCCAATAAGTGGATGCAGTTAATTACATATCTAACTTCTCTCACTATGTCCTTATGTCATATTGATCCAGTGTCCAAAATACCAATATTATAATAGGAATTTTCTCTCTTTTCTGTGCATAATTAATTTAGATTTGAAATGAAATTTTAATGGTAGAAATTAAACTGAATATTTTGATGTTTAAAAATTAAGAAAATGAAATGGATATCACTATATTATTTAACATTTTTAGTTATTTTTTTTATCAGCAATAAATTTAACATTTTTAGTGATATTTCCTTACTCACATTGTTTAAAAATGTTACAATGGTAAATTTCATATTGTAGTACTTGTTTAAAACAAATGTTACTATAAATAATGTAAACATAATATTATAATATTTTTTAAAATAAATGTTACTATAAATGAAAATAACTCACTAGTGAGAGTTCAGAATAATAGCTTTTACAATAAAGTTGATAATTTAGAGAAATGAGCTGTGACCTTGACCTTAGATTTGTCAATCTAGTGTTCATCTTGATGTCTCTTTATTTTTAAGAAGCAACAAGCTTTATTCCTTTCAGATGATTTTTTTTAGAACATTTGTGTAATAAAATATAAATGAATTAAATTTACTAAAATTAACTCAGATATATTATAAATATAGAAGCTGTTCAATATTAATTAGTTTTATCGAAAAGTTATTTTAATTTATTTATAATTTGTTTTAACTTATAATTATATTTTCTTATCATACAACTACTTACTAAAATTTTTCTAAGCAAAGCTATTATGTTATGCTTAAAAGCCTTTATTGCAGCTTCAAATCTGCAAACTACAACTTTTTTTTTTATCGGCTCTACGATTTATTGTACTGTGTATTTAGAAATTAAGTAAAAACTAATAATAATAATAATAATAATAATAATAATAATAATAATAATAATATACGTAAGTAAATATACATAATTGACGATAACTTATCTGAATAAAGCTGATCAATGGCATGAATCAAATTTTGGTCATTTTTAAATAACACGAGATCAGCAACTAAATACATATTATAAAGAAGTCAAAATATAAAAAATACAAAATTTAGATGTACAAACAAAAATTATTCAATTCGGTAATTTAAAAAAATGTAATTATTTAATTTATTCATAATACTTTAAAACTGACTCTTCTTATCCAACATACACATTACACTTCAAACAAATTAGAAGTGAAACATATGTTTTAGTAACAATGTTATATTTAGCACACACAAAAAAAAATCCTTTAAGTCCCGTTCACAATTTTTTCGGGAAAATATTGGGAAAAAGTTGACTACTTCATTCTATTTTAGATAATAATAAAAAAATCATTGTATCAATAATCTAATTTTCAATTCATAATTAATTATAATACAATTTATTGAATAATAATTTCTAAAATAATATACATAATTTGGTTTATGTAAACAATAATTATACTAATATTAATAAAAACAATATTATCTTCTAACACACACACACACACATATATATATATATATATATATATATATACTTTTCATTTCAATATCTTTTTTATTTTCTTGTGACATTAATAAAAATATTATTTTATGTGATAAAATAAATATCAATGAAAAAAATATGATGAAGACTTAAAAGTAAAGTTATTGGATTAAATAAATAAAGATTCATTCTATTGATATCATTCCTTTTGTATGTTTAAGGAAATGAGTGTTTTAAAAGAGTATTCTTGTCATCTAATATACCTACTTACATCCTACTTATAATGTAATAATTACTAATTAACATTTTTTTAAATAAAATATAACTTCTGTAACATCTTTATTTATGTTCTTAACTACTATCTACATGTTATCGTTTAATCAATAATGTCTTTGCAATCCTTCTTGATTTATTTCACTTAATAATTATTTTATCAATTGTTTTAATAAAAGCAATACATGTTTCAATATTTTGAGATGATCTATCTTAAGAATCTCAATGTTTACAATTCTCATATTTGAGTTTTATATCATTCATTCAAGGCTCTCCAATAAGTCCTATTGAGTTTTATAGTCTCATATTTTATATTCTCGAATACTTTTACTATGTCATAATTGATACTTATATGTGAATGTTTTTATGAAAAAGGATTTTAAATCAGTAATTTTTATTTCATAAAAGATTATTGAGATCAATTTATAAAACCTTTGGGCATTTTTTCTTTTAATTTTATCCATTAATTGAGTTATATCCCTAAAAAGTTAATTAACTGATTATTTCTCTCTATCAAAAAAATTAATTTAAAAGTTGTCATTTTGACCAATTTATGTTCAGGTATTTGTGTACATATTGGGCTTTCATTTGATTAAACATATTCAATAATTATTTATATTTTCATTACCATATCTTTTATTATTTATTGAATCTAACATATATCATAAAAAACTATTCATGAAAACTGGTATTTATTGATTCTAATTTGTGATTTGAGTTTGTAAATCAAGTAAAGAATATTTTTAGTCAATAAAATTGTCATATATATTTCATTTTTTTCTTATAAAGAAAATTATAGTAATGGTTCAGTCCAATTGTCTTGGTCGTACTAATTAATGTTAATATTAACTAGCTTGTAATTGTATTCTCTCCACTATTAAGATAATATTTAATATAATTGTATAGGTAATACTTGACATCTACTAATTATTCTATTTTGTTTCATTTTAATTATTATTATTATTACTATTATTAACCATATTATTATTCTATTATTTCGCATCCTTAACACCACTTTACCATTCTTTAAATATGCATGTACTAACATACATATATATCTATCTATAGTAATAACATATAAAATAAAAGCTAAAAGGAAAGGAAGAACCTTAAATAAAAAGAGAGATTAAATAAAAAGAGAGAAAAAATAAACATTTGAAGAAATACACTATTGATAGTTAATATTATGTTGGGACGTGTTTACAAAAGTAAGTGTTTTACAATTGCTTTATTGTCATCTAACATGCATGCACAACATGCCTTATTTGTAATGTAATAATCAACAGTTAATATTCTTTGCAAAATAAAATAATTTCTATAACTTTCCACTTCCCTTTTATGTTGCTCAAATGCTACCTACATGTGGCACAACTTTATCTTAAGAATTTCAAGATTTACAATTGTCTCTATATACTAGATCTCTAAGCTCTTTATTTAGAATTTCGAGTGCAACGTTGGTTTAAAGAGTTCAGAATAGGAAACAAACACTTAAATAATTAATTAATCACATGTTACATTTACATATCTATACTAATTAAAGTCATACCTTTTAATTATAACAAAAATTACATAATAAAGCTGTGAGTAATAGGTTAAGGTTATCCAAATGTTTTATTTCTGAACAATAATAGACAAGGAATTTACAGTTAAAAAAAGTGGTTAAACAATGCAAGAAAATATTTTTGTTGCGCCATTGGAATTTTCCTAGACTTGTGGCACATAGAGGTAGGAAGCTTTTGTCATAAAATTTAATCAAGCATCGACTACCTCCAAGTGAACTGCAAACAAAATCCAAAATTAAAACATGAAAAATAATACTATTTTTGTTTTTTTTTTTACCAATCATTAAAAAAATACTATTTATGATTTAAAACTTAAAAATAAAACCTTTAATTAAACATTTCAATGTAATGTTTTCTTTTGGTCTTAAACAATGTACACATTTTCATACTATTTGATAATTTTTTCTTGCCTTTTTTTTAATCTATTAATTTATTTGTTTAGTAAGTTTATAATTTATTAATTAACCAATTTACTAACCCATTTAATTGATGAATGCACAATATTAATTTATTAATTCGTTTACTAATTTTTTTAATTTATCAATTAAACAATTTACTAATTCATTTAATTGATGAATCTACTATATTAATTAATTTATTCATTTTTTTATCCTTGTATATACAAATTCATTTTTAAAATGTTGTTTAAAAGTATACTTTTTACATAATTAGAAAAAGTAAGCTTCTTTATAAAAAGAAAAAAAAAATCCATTTAGAGATTGGATTGCAGGACTCGTATTCCAAATTGGTTTGTAAAGCAAACTTTTGTATTGATTTGAGTCTATCTGCGATGGTAAAGTGGATCTTGGTCAGCCAAATTTTGAATAGGTTAAGGTGAGATGAAATGGACTGGTTTATCAACTCTTTCTTTTAATTAAAATAAAAAAATAATTTAAAAGATTAACTATTTTATATTATATTATTTGAATGATGTAATAATACTCTAATATAAATCATTAACACTTACGAACAAAATTTTAATTCTTAATTATAATAAAGTAATTTTTTTATTAAAAATATTAATTAATCAATTAAAAATTTAAAAAATATTTATATGATTAAAGGCGTTTTCAATATATATATAACAAATTTTAAAGATACAAATTTAAAACATAAAAATAGAAAAGAAAATGGTGTGCTAACCCACTTTTTGACAAGATAAATAAAAATTTTCAAATGAGGCCTTCTCATCTTACATTTTCTATTTATAGATAGCAGTATTTATTGAGATTCTAAATTCAATCTTCATAGCTCTAAACAATCTCTTATATAAGGAGGCAACACTCAACATTGCATAAGGATCAATCATTCCATGCACAATGTCTTCTTCTTTTCTCTTCCCTCAAACTCAATCCACAGTTCTCCCAAACCCTTCAACCTACTTCTCCCCAAACCTTCTTTCATCTCCACTCCCCACAAACTCTTTTTTCCAAAACTTTGTTCTTTCAAACGGCTCACAACCTTAGTACATTCACCCCTACCTCATCCAAACCTCAAAGACCTCACTATCTGCCTCATACCCTCTTCTCTTCTTCACTGCAGCATTCTTGTACCAAACTTTTGTGCCGGATCTCACAATCTCTTCCCAGCAAACTCTTCCAAATGCTCAGAACCATGTCATCTCATCCCACAGTGACCTTGGTCTCACTTTGGACATTCCCTCCTCCAACCTCAGGTTCTTTCTCTCAAGAGGAAGCCCTTTTATAACTGCTTCTGTCACATCTTCAACATCTCTTTCTATCACAACAGTGCACGCCATACTCTCTTTGTCTTCCAATGATGCCAAAAACACCAAGTACACCCTTAAGCTTAACAACAATCGGACATGGCTCATATACGCCTCCTCCCCAATCTATTTGAACCATGAAGGTGCTTCCGTTACATCCAAGCCATTTTCTGGCATCATTCGTGTAGCAGTGCTGCCTAACCCTACCTATGAGACAACTCTTGACAAGTTCAGCTCTTGTTACCCTTTGTCGGGTGATGCAACACTAGAGGATCCTTTCCGTTTGGTGTATAAATGGCAAAAGGAAGGGACTGGGGATTTGCTCGTGCTGGCTCACCCTCTTCATGTTAAGCTTTTATCGAATAGTAAAACCGGTAATGTCGCTATTTTGCATGATTTTAAGTATAATAGCATTGACGGTGATCTTGTTGGCGTTGTTGGAGATTCATGGATGTTGGAAATGAATCATATTCCCGTGACATGGCATTCTAACAAAGGCGTGGCAGAAGAGTCATATAATGAAATTGTCTCAGCACTTTCCAAGGATGTTCAAGCACTAAACTCTTCACCAATAACAACAGCGTCCTCCTATGAATTTGGGAAACTTATTGGAAGGGCTGCAAGGTTGGCGTTGATAGCGGAAGAACATTCAGCCTTGGTTGGATGGAACATTCCCAGGGAATGGTTTTCTATATGAAAACAAATGGCGTGGACTTGTAACAAAAATGGGGTCAACAGATGCAAGAGCTGATTTTGGGTTTGGAGTGTACAATGATCACCATTACCATTTGGGTTACTTTCTTTATGGAATTGCGGTTCTTGCAAAGATTGATCCCGAGTGGGGACAAAAATACAAGCCACAAGTTTATTCACTTTTGTCAGATTTTATGAATCTGGACCAACAAAGTAACGCTCATTATCCACGTCTAAGGTGTTTTGACCTCTACATGTTACATTCTTGGGCTTCAGGGTTGACAGAATTTGCAGATGGACGGAACCAAGAAAGTACAAGTGAAGCTGTGAATGCGTACTATTCAGCAGCTTTGGTGGGTCTAGCATATGGTGACTCAAGTCTTGTTGCCTCTGGATCAACGCTAGTGGCGTTGGAAATTCTTGGTGCACAAACTTGGTGGCATGTGAAAGCGGGAGAGAACTTGTACAATGAAGTTTTTGCAAACGACAATAGGATAGTTGGTGTTCTGTGGGCTAATAAGAGGGATAGTGCACTATGGTGGGCCAATGCAGCGTGTAGAGAATGCAGACTTGGAATCCAAGTGCTACCCTTGTTGCCTATCACTGAGACATTGTTCTCTGATGCTAATTATGCGAAGGAGCTTGTGGAATGGACACTGCCCTCTTTAAGTAATGAGGGGTGGAAGGGAATGACCTATGCTTTGCAAGGAATTTACGGTAAGCAAACAGCATTGCAGAATATAAGAACCTTGAAAGGTTTTGATGATGGCAACTCTTACAGTAATCTCTTGTGGTGGATTCATAGCAGATAAGGAGTCATCATGTGCATAGTTTTGAATAAATAAATAATGTTTCTGTTGAATAATTGAGGTTGCAGTATGGAACCTTGAATCTCATATCAGTTATTGTTACTGTGTTAATATATGGAATTAAATACACAGTTGTTTTCGAAGTGTTGTTAACATATCTTAGATTTTTCATATGGTCTATAACAACGATTTCAGTCACAATAATATCTTTAGATTATTACTCTATCACAAAATGGAAAAGAGATTATGTTGAAGATAAAAAATTTACTTTAATTTTACGATTTATATGAAGGCATGTTTAAGATGGTCTCAAACGCATCAATCTTTAGAAAAATTTAGAAGACTATTTGAAGTCTTTCTTTTAAGGTATTAACAATGTTGTGTATACAAAAGCTGAAAAGTTTGAATTCTTGTGTATGAAAAAGTTTGAACCAGTTTCGAATTTTAACACGAAGGTAACGATTGTTTCAAACTGACATGTTATGGGGATAAGATGAGAAAGGATTGTGTATACTGAAGAAGAATTTTTGAATTTTTTTTCTATATTTGATAAATCATCTTTATAGAGATTATTTAGAAATTATTTCTCGAGTTAGGAAAGATGGTCAAATAATTCCATTTTCATAATTAGAATTCTCGAATTATTAACGTTATTATTATAGGTAAAGTTAAGTCACAATTCGTTTTCGTCACAAATATTTTGAATACATAACTTTTAGTTATAATAGGCAGGTTTCATCATAAAATATTGTCAATAATACAATAAAAAATTAAATAAATAGTAAGCTTTCTACACATGTTTCAACTCTTATTAAAAAAGTTATAAATTTTACTTTTTAAATTACATGATTGATTTATTTATTAAATATATTTTTCATGGCCAAGATTTTTTTAAAATATTTATTCAGTATCAACATAAATAAAATATTTTATAATTACTTCATGCAAAAATGTTTTTTGTGAAAGAATCTTAATGTCCGTTTCTGTTTGTATAAATTCTCAATCATCAAATTGAATAAAGTTCAAATATGCACTCACTGGTTTTTGGTTCCGAAAGAGATAAACAAAAAGCTTTCATTGTACCCATAAATATTTTTTTATATGATTCCTAAACCAAATTATATGTTATTGCTATATAATGAAACGGTGGTTTTAAAATTGTTTTAAAATTTATGTAATAAAAAATCTCATAAAAACAAATTAAAACTTTACATAACAATTCTTATAATGGAAACGAGGTACGTTTTAATAACATGCCCTTTCCAACCCACACTTAAAAACAATTAAAAAAACTTAAAAGTTATCCTAGTGTCTACAGTTCGAAAAAATACTTATATCAAAAGATTTTAAAGAGATTAGGTATAACTAAAATTCGATTCTGTAATAATTTAAAACATAACATATGTGTTCTCGTGTGCTATGTTTTAGTAGAGTTAAATGATAATTTATGGCTTAATCAATTAACAGAAGTTCTTCGAACAAGGCACATTTAAACATTAATCGAAGGTATTTAAAAAAGAAAAAAAAAACATTAATGAAGAATGCAACGAAAAAGTTTTGGTTCCAACGTTGGAGTTTCACGTGCCTTTGAAATGGACACATGATCTGCCTCGTAAGTGTAGGAAACTTATGCCATAAAATATAATCAATCATTGACACCCTGCAACTTATCCTACAGCTAAATCCAAAATTAATAAAGAAAGGTAAACCTCAATTATTATTAGTGAGAAAAGAATATTTTTTTTAAATATATGTTTTTATTTATCTTACTTCGTTTAATAATTTTCAAAAAAGATATTTTGACTTCAATTAATCTTTGACCTTTGGTTACGTAATGCTTAATTTTAAGAGAAGGATATCTTCTAAAAGATATTAAAAGATTAATAAAATATAATGCAATATGTAAAATTAGTTTTTTATGCGTATAAATGAGAACGGAAGTACAACTTCCGAAAGTAGTAATATTTTTTCGTTTTCTATCAATCATTTATTTATTTATCATTTAAAACTTTCCAAAATAGCTTATTAATTTTAATTATATGCATGCCAAGAAATAAAAATAATAATAATAATAATGTAATAAACGAGAGATATGAATATAACAAATTATAATAATTTTAATATAAAGAAAGATATCAATTATTTTTTTAATGTACAATTTCTTAGAATTTGAGTTTGCAATTAATTAATTCAGCCTTATAAAAAAATTGGTGAATAATTTTTTTTATTTATATAACTATATATATTACAAACGGTATGAGTCCATATACATATCAATAAAAGTTTCTTTTTTTACTACAAACTATTTATACTCCAAACATAAAAATAACTAGAAACCAAAAAAAAAATCATCTTAAAATATCTACAACTTTCGCCTAGTACTAACTTATATATATCATACCCCACCCACACTATCTTATAAAACATGATTAAGGAGAAGAGTCCCACTGAATAGAAAGTGAACAATGACATGGGTCCATTCTGATAATCAAGACTAATAAATATAATTAATATATTGATTGACATTATCTTCATAAAACTATTCACCTTGAAAAATGCATGTTGTATTATTTTCAGGTTCACGTGAGAACATATAATACGATCTTACAATTTATTTTCTTAAACTTTTTTTTGTCTAGAAAAGTGTTGACACAAATGCATTTTTGGGTCACTCGGTAGCACACTATAAACATTAATCCACCTATAACATGATTTTCTAATATCATAAATTGCAACACATGAAAAAGTTAATGTTTTGTTGATAGTGCTAGGACAATGTTCATCTTTGTCATATTGTTTTTGGTTGGCAGTCTTTGGTTCCATAATAATCTCTAAATAAAAGGATTAACTTTGGTGGTGTCATGTTGTTCCACACAAATCTAAACTCATAGTATTGTTAAAATATTTCAATTTTTTTTATATATGATGGTGTCATGTTGTTCCACACAATTTTAAACACATAGTCTTGTTGAAATGTTTTATTTTTATTTTTATATATATTTATATGTTAATTTCTTTGTGTTACTTGAATAATAATAATAATTAATGTACTTTCTAAGATTATATTTAGAAGATAACTTCGTTTTTTCTCACATTGTCAGTTGTGACATTATATATTATTGATTTCTTTGTCATTGTCTCAGGTCCATTATGGCTCTCTCCACCTTTGTTGTCTTCATCTTTTTCATCCTCATACACCTTTTTCTATACATGGTTGTTTGTGATTAAGGTACTTGTGTTTGAAAATGCTTCCGCTCGAGGGGGTGTGTACCAATGTTGAAGGGACTCTCACTTGAGGGGGGGATTTGTTAGGTATCAAAGTATGAGTCTAAGTCCCACATTGAGCAGGAATGAGAAATTTGAGCAACATATAAGAAATAAGACCCACAAACCCAATGCCTTAAGGTTTTGGGTTGAAGATGGTGTCA
>Ga0209700_101735_pt1 | contig 45277 bp, 19 predicted proteins | sample SiratroredBW_FD_187528 | JGI IMG/M metagenome (GOLD analysis project Ga0209700, IMG submission 187528) | Root nodule microbial communities of legume samples collected from California, USA - Siratro red BW (SPAdes) (version 2) | ecosystem: Host-associated > Plants > Roots > Nodule | place: USA... | reverse complement strand
ATGATTGTTGAGTTTTAAAGTATCAACCTAATTGAGATGTTAAAATTTATAATAATATTTAACATGAAATACTCTAATTATAATATTTTATATCTTAGTTCAACTCCTCTGTTATGTTTTTTTTTTCTAAGTAATAACAAGTCTAAGATATAACCAAAACTAATTGTTAGGGGTTTAATATAAAATGAACAATATACAAATAGAATAACTCATAATATATTATTTTAAAATTTTTAAAAAATTATCTTTTAATCTTTTATACGAATTTGTTATTGGAGACTTCACTCAAATATAAAAAATAATAGATATTATAATTATCATCGATTATAAATTTTATAAAATTTAATATTGAAAAATTATTATTTTTTATATTAAATTCTTGATAATACTTTGTTTTTAATTTAAATTTAAATTTTAACATTTTATAAAAAATCTATTTAATTAATATTTAAAAAAAGGTAAATACATGAGAATGAATATGAGAATGGTACTACTGCCGAACATGGAGGGCATGCTGGCTATCTTAAGTCATTATCATTCAGACAGGATTGGCTTGAGTGTTGTCCAACCTGTAAGTGAGAGTGCATATGTATTAATATTATCAGTGTCTTTTGTCAGAGTCTGAAACACTATATCGTGGACGGAGAGGCTCTTTTGTGATTGATTCTTCACCACGTACCCCGTCTACTTTTTCCCATGACCCAATTTAATCAACTTATTGAAGATTGCAACTTTATTTTTGTTATTTTAGAAATGCAATAAATATTTAAAACTACTGATTTATTAACTAATGCTTACTTTTTCTGATAAGAAAAAAATTACCTGCATACTTTTGCCAAATATGTTTGGACCATTCTAATGATTAGGAAAAGATATTAGGTGGGATAAAGTGCTTTGTCATTTAAGGATGATTTTGGTGACAGTTAAAAAAGCTTGGGAAAATTGATGTCCTTTTTATGTGGACATAAATGCTTCTATTTTTGGCCTTCTCTTTTTTAAACAAGTGGTGTGAAATTTTGATTATTAATCATATAAATGGTTAAATTTTTTGAAAAAAAATGTGTTTATAAAAATACTTTTTAAAATGAATGAATAAGTTGTGTTTAGAAACCCAACTTCAATTTATATTATATATTTTTTCACACAAAATTATACATGTATGCATAATTTATGATTTTACTTTTCAGATTTTGTTGAAATTATATTACTAAACATATTTTTAATTTTTGTATTTTTTGAAATTGTAGTTTTTCTGATTTATGTTGAAGTGGTAACTGGTAGTAGGTTTAACTTTTTTTTTAAGTCGTTATTGTCGACATCTTTTTTAGTATTTTTTTATAAACTTGTTCTTGCTAGCATGATTTTTAATTTGTTATACTTTATTTTTTAAATTTAAAATTTTATAAATTCATATAATGTAATTAATTATTTATTTATATGTTAATTAAATTTATTTTGTATATAAATTATCCTAAAAAAATTTAATTAGTATACAAATAAATAATGATTACATTATCCAAATTCATAAAAATTAAAAACATAAAAAAATAAATAAAAATTAAAAAATTAAAAGTTAAAGACTTGAAAAAAAGTTATAAAAGTTAAAAAGAGTCCTAACAAATACGAGTTAAAAAAAAAGTAAGAAAACTTCTCGAACATATTATTTAGAATAAATTAAAAAAAGGTGTTTGATAGTTTGACTTTAACAAAATTTGAATAAATAATCACAAGTCATACATACATACACTTTGACAAAAGATAATTATAGTCCAAACTGAACATTTCATTTTAAAAGCAATTTTACAAATGCAACTTACTAAATTGTGAATTTTTTTAAGAAAATTAATCTATTTGTGTAATTTACTATCAAACTTATACCACTTAATTAAAAAATAAAATAAAAAACACCTCCATTTTTAGAGTTGTTTGCACCTTTAGATATACATAGATATAATGTTTAGGTATTATGAGTTTATTGGTGCTTGATTTTTGTTAGGACAGTGTACCAATTGTGAATTTTGAGTACGACACATTTTATACTCAGTTTAGGCATTTTTTATTAATGATTTATAAATATAACTATAGATCCCGTATTTAAATCTTACACGTGGTGGATATATGTCAAGTCAATTTATGTAACTATGATGAATTTCAATATGTCTTTGTATACCATTTTTTTGTTTGAATTTAGGATTCGGTTTCATTCCATTAAAAGTAATTTACTTTATCGTAAGAATAAGACTCATGACGTTCCGATTGGCATTGGGTGGTAATTGAACTTAAAATGAGTTGAATGTTTTAGAGAATAATAATAATATATATAAATAAATTTTTAAAAATTTTATTATTTTAAATTTTAAATTTTAAAATTTAAAATTATATATTGTTATTTGATATAAATTTGCTAATAATGATGTTAAATTTTCTTGATATATTTTTCAAAGAACTTATAAGACTGAAAATACATTTCACCTTTGACCTGGATCTATCTACTATCATTCAACTTATTTATTCCTTATTATTTAATTTATTCATAAACAAAGTCGTAGACGTTAAGCTAAATTATCTAAGTTTATTTAAAGAATAAAAAAGACATATTCACTTTCAATTAATGATAGTAAAGAAAAAGTAACACTACTGTAAGTGATAAAATTATAAAATATCTATCTATCTATCTATCATTCGGCTCTCAGACTATGCATTCGGCTGAAACTTTCAAAAAAGACTCTTGGATAATGTATTCGGCTAGGACTTAGGTCATTCGATAGTGGGTGATGTCATTTGGTAAAGGATTACATCATTCAACATTGAACTCATATCACTCAGTAGAAACTAAGATCATTTGGTTGATTTACATCATTTGGTAGAGGCTTATGTCATTCGATAGTGCCTTATGTCATTCGATAATGTGTTCAAAGCATTAAATGGAAAGTTTTAAGGCATTTGGTTATGGGTAAATCATCCATCCGATTTTGGGATTAAAGCCATTCCATAAAGGTTAGAGACATTTAGTAAAGGGCTAGAGCCAGCCCATTCGGTTTTGATTAAAGTCATTCAGTTTTGGGTTAAGACCATTCGGTTTTGGGTTAGACATGAGTGAAGACGAAACTGCCACTCTCGACAATAATGATATCACCGTTAACAATGGTAACACGAATGAGAAAATAGTTGTGTGCAAACCTAGGGAGCAAGCGAAAGAGACATACGATGAAGCTATCATTGTGGTAGGGATTAGGTGGTGCTTACAACGGAGAAGGTGATTCTCATGGCATTTTGATAGTGTTGAGCGTTGTTGTGGCATTAACACCATCTCCCTCTTTTCTTTTTTGTTTTTCAATCTGATTTCTTCTATTTTCTTTCTGTGTTTTTATGTTTTCTTGATTCTATTTGGGTTTCTTCAGTGGCTAGCATGGGTTTAAATTACGCAATATTGAGAACTGTTAAGTGTGATGGTTGAGGGGTGAAGGCACGGGTTCACCGAGCGACAAGAATTGTTAACAATTTTCATACCAAAATTGTGCGTATGACAACAATTATTTCCAAATGATTACCATGTGATGACAATTGAATTTCAAAGTTTGGTATGGTTTGTACTCTATTCTCTATTTTTAATTTCTCTCAAATGTTTTTCTGGAGAAAGAATTCTTAATATTCTTCACTCATATCTCATTCAGGAACAAAAATACAAAATAATAATTGTATGATGAACGTAAAACAGAGATACAAAATTTGGAACTAAGAAAGAAAAGACAACAAAGACCAACGTTCATGCTCACATAGCATCAAGTTTTCAAACGTACCTCTTGAAGCATGTGAAACCTTGTTCTTGATACTTTCTTGTTCTTCTTTTTCTTCTGCAATACCTTCTGAAACACTTCCTTCCTTCTCTGTTATAAAATTGTATCGCTCTCTCCGCCAAATTCTTAGTATGAATTGCTCTCTGTGAAAATTGCTTTCTGCAAATGTAATTCTTAGTATGATTACTCTCTGTGAAAATTGCTTTCTGCAAATGTAATTCTTAGTATGAATTGCTCTCTTTGAATGTAATTTTCTGTAACCTGAAGTTTTAGCCCTCTTTCTTTTTTTAAATGCACAATTTGACTATTCAGTACATTGAACTCAGGTTCAACGAACTAGAACATCGTTGTTTTCCAATGAGTGCAATACTACTTTTTATTAACTGAACAATGCACATTCTGTTTTTCGTTAAATAACTGAACCTTGCAATTTCATTTATGTCTAAATTTTGTCTTTGTCAAGTAAATGAACCGTACAATGTATGTTTTTGCAAATAACTGAACCATTGAATGAATATATCATGCAATAACGTAAATGAACCATGCATTCAATTAATTTAGGTTAAATGAATTTAGCAAATCCTACTCAAAAATAGCACATGTTAGGAAGAGATGGTACGAAGAAGAATAAATGGACGAAATTAAAAAAATTAGAGAAACGATCCAAAAATAAAAATAAGGAATACATATTAGAAAGTAGTGTTGCTCTTAGCAAAAACTTATTTTTTATTATTATTATTATTATTATTATTTACTTTTTAATCTTTTTTATTTTTTCTTAGTGGGTGTTGACAAAAAGATATAAAGAATTGGCAAGATATCCTTAAACAAGTTGTGACTATGTAAGAAAATTTTGAAATACATTATATATTACTATATTTTATAAGTTAGAAAGAATGTAGTTTCAAGATTGTATTGATTGGACAATTGGAATCTTTAAAAGATAAATTGAAAAATAAAATAGTACATTAACATTAAGCTTGAAAGGATTTAAAGTTTTATTAGGTATTGTAATATTGAATATCTTATAATAAGCGCTTCTAAACAACATAAGAAAAAAAGGAAATGAAACTTTTCCCTAAGTTAAAAATTATTTTGTCCATAAATTAAAAATCAAATTTTTAAAAATTTAATATAATTACTTTTTACAAATTAGTTTTATAAACAATCAAATTAAAATATAATTTATACGGTAACATCTACAAGATATAGATATGATTAAAAAGATAGAATAATTTAATATACAAATCAATTTAAATTATTTATTCATTGTGTATTTAGTGTTTCCGGGATAGGAATTCATGACATGTTTGTTACCTCATGTCTTGTACTTAATACGAAACTGATAATTATAGGATAGTATGTGAATTATGTTCAAATCACACAAAGTGTTTAGAAAAAAATTACTTTTAATTTTAAAAATAATTTATTTTTTAAATTTAAAAATTAAAAAATAATAAGAAAATAATTTATGCGAAATTATTGTAGTTATTTGCGTAATTACTTTTTCTCAAGATAATAAAAAGTTGATCCAATTTTTTTTCTATTATTATAATAAATATTTAAGTCTATTATTTTAAATAACAATATACCAATTTACACATCAAAATTATTATAAATAAATAACGATAATATGTTTCGTACAAAATTTATATATATTACATATTGTTATTTTCTCTAATACAAAACTTTGTACGATCAAACAAGAGATAAAAGAAATAAATAGACAGAGAAAAAAATATATAAATATATAAATGATGATAAGCAATAATGACATTGGAAAAGAAATAAAGAAATTAAAAATAATATTAGTATAATTAAAAATACACATGTTTGACGATTCTTTAAATATCATGTCAGAAACAAAATTTACTAAAACTACATTTAATTTAAAAGTTAACTTGTTTTTTCAGGTGGGGTTTACCTCAACTTAATTTATTAAATAAAATTCAACATATATGTAGTTATTAAATTTGACTCTAACACTCCCATAAAATATATTAATAATAACTTCTACTACTCTAATAATATTATAAGCTACAATATAAAAAGTATTATATAAAAAGGAGATATTTTATTTGATAAAGGACTTAAAAATGTTTATAATTACATTTAATCAAATCATATCAAAGTAAATATTTAAAACAAAGTCTAACAAAAACATTGTGAAGGAAATGCTACGTCTTTTTAATTGTATAATCAAAATATGTAATTGAAAAATAGTCCTATCTTATTCATATTTGAGTACTATATATTAAAAAAATGAATTTATGTATATAATGGATATTTGAAAGTTTCAAGATGTACATATTTTAGAATATTTATGTTGAGTATGTTCTATTAGATATTAACATGATTCAATTTAAGATTTGAATCAACAATAAATCTAAGAGTTAAGAGTTGATGGAAGTTCATTGCAATCCAAGGACAACTACAAAATATTATGATGTCCAAAATTTTTTCCACAACTTGTCACTATCTAATGTCTTAGTCTACATTATTAGACTATTAGTAAAGCAAGATGTGAAAATAGGTCAAATTCACAAGAAGAGATAATTGAATTGTAAATAGAAATATTTTAAATTTTTTGTAGTGTATTGTCTGATGTTGCACATTCAGATGATGATTTTATATGATCGACGATCTGTCAAAATATATTTTTAAAACTTAGTTCGCAAATATCTCCTTTTAAGATTAGTTATAGTTAAATAACATTCGATACAAAAAAATTATAAGTTTGACTGTAGATATTTTATATTGATTCGTCTATTAATATAAGATTGTGTTTAATTCTCAATCAACTGATTGAGTTCTACTAAGCATACTAATGTTATGAAAATGCAAATGAGTATTACTTACAACACAACCACTCTTTGTTAGAAACCCCGAGTATTATTTGGACCACAACCACTATTGGCTAAAACTTTAAGTATTATTTGGAACAAAGTCACTCTTGACTAACCTACCTGAGTATCATTTAGAACACGATCATTCTTGACTAACACTGAGTATTATTTAGAACACAACTACTCTTGGCTAGTACTGAATATTATTTTGAACGCAACCACTCCTAGATAAAAACCAAAAGTTTTACAAGGAAAGTGATCTAAAAGATCACAAGGTTGCTCACTAAAAGGGAGGTTACATCTTATGACAGATACAAGATATGTTCACTCTTTTAAGTTATTCTAGAATACAAACAATGGTTTTTCTTACAACTAATGATAGCTTGAAAACTTTAGTTCATTCTTGTTACAAGAGTTTGGTTAATCATCATTCTTCAAAGAGATTTTTATATAAATAGATTGAGAAGAAAAAGTTAGTTGTGTATCTTTTGTAACCTTTACGGGAGTTTTCTTCTACTACTACTTCTTCTTGCATATGAGCATGCTTTAAGACTTTGAGAGACATTGAAAGCTTTTAACATATCATTGAATGCATGTGGCTTCTTTAGTAACATGACAGAGCTTCTCTTCATCTTTTGAACAAAGTGCAAAGCCTGAGACAACTAACTGACTCTACAACATTGATATCCACCTTTTCCAAAAAAAGTTGTTTGCAAGAAACAATTTTCAGCACATTCTTGTTAAAATAGACCTTGCAAGAATAAAATAAATATTTATTAAAGTCTGACATCTATTATGAAACGCTTTATGCTTGTGTTTGTTAGACAAAGTATATTTACTGTCTGTTTAATCAAAACCTTATTAGGCTAAGTGTTAGCACTAAGGGTTGCTAAGTGATTTGATGAAGTCAACTTGGATCAAAGCTTGCTTGAAGCTATCATGGATCTTGATGGGAGTTTTGGTCTAGAACATAGGTTGTGTGTGTGTGAGTGGTTTTTGGTTCAAAACCATGAGTTGCATGATATATCACTTAAAGAAAGCTCCATAAATTCACTTTGTTTGATAAATAAATAATTGGAACTAAGTGAGGTTTAATACTCTTTGAAAAACCTATTTTGAGAGAAAAATCAATTAATTGTTTTTTGAAATCAATTGTTGATTTTTGTGTTTTTCAGAAAAATCAACCAATTGAATGCCAAAATCAATCGATTGATTTTTGGTTGTTTTAATTGTTTTAAACTAGTTTGGCTATTTAAGGGCAGTGCATGTTTTCTTGAATACAACAAGACATTATGAGTGATCAAATGTGAAATTCTAAGAGAGAAAAACGTGCCCAAATTGTGAGAACACGTCCTACATTCATTTACAACAACAAAACCTCAAGAACTTGAATCTTAGAGCCTCACTTTGATTCGTGCATCCTTGGTTTTGCACCAAAGCTAAAGGCTTTTGCACTGGTTTATATCAGTTTTTACACTCTATTTTTGTGTAGAAGCATTACTATTTTGATTTCTCTTGAATTTTATGTGGTTTGGTTATAAATTACATAGAGTTTGTGGTTTGTAATTCAAATTGCATAGGGTTTTTAATTTGGATTGGTGAAATAGGGTTTTGCACTGTTTCTTGGCTTCTGTGATGTACAGAGGTGGTGTTCTGCTGTGAGTAGTGGATTTCTTGCTTTGAGCAAGTGTAATTTACATTATTTGGATTGATCTTGGTGATCTTTTTAGTGAAATTCTTTGCTTGTTGGTAAGGAGACTGGACATAGTCCTTGAAGAAGGGTGAACCAGTATAAATCTTGGTGTTCTTGAGTTCTCTCTATCCTTTTCTTGATTCGTGCACTGTTTCAGTAGAATTTGGTGAAAACTGTCAAAATTTCAATTAATTGATTTCTGTTCAACTAATTGATATTCTGAACTTTTGTTCTAATTGAGAAATTTCAATTTATTGATTTTTGTTTTCTGGTTTTTTAAGAATCTTAAAAAAATCACATTCCCAGTTTGGGTTGTTTTACTGTTTGGAACAGTTTCTTTTAATTGCTTGAGTTTCAATTCAATTAATTGTTTACTGAATTAAATTAATTGAATCTGTCTTGTTTAGCACTGTGAGTGGTTTTCAATTGATTGTTTCTATTGGTCAATTAATTGATTCTGGACTATGCAGTATTGTATATTCTCAACTTTTACCATAAATTACAACCCAACTAAAATAAATTAAATTGAATTAACTCTTCTTTCCTGAAATCTAGTTACTTCAAACAAATTCTGGCAAAGTTGTAGTTTAACATGGGTAGCTTAAACTTGACCATAAAATTCAAATCATTAAATCAAAGGTACCACTATGACCTTGGACTAATAAAGATTTATCTTTACCCATAAAACTACATATATGTCCCTAATGATGGTAGACCCCTAACTAAGATATCAACAACTAGGGTTATGACTTGAAGGATATAAGAAAATTAGATCTCTACTAAATTTGGTAGGCCCAAACTACTCTCAACATGGGTCAACCTTAGTGTGATATATTGTACAAAGTATTATAGGACATTTTAGTCTTATATTTGGACAAAGTAAGGACATTTGGACCTTATATTTAGATAAACTAGTCTAGAGTTTTGCTCTTGTATTTAGGCCTTGTGTTGAGTAGGACTAGATTAGGGTGAGGGTAACTTAGTTAGGAGTTTCAATTGGGATCACACAAGCCCAAGAGAAAATCTATGTCAAATTGCATATGGGAGAGGCGTATGCTTCTTACATTTCGAACACATGCTCAAATGTTAAAAGCATAAGTGAGCAAGTTACACTTGACCTACTCCTTGCGTCCAGTTTCAAGGAATTTGAAATTTGAATTTCCATCTTTGCTCTTTTCCCCTTGGAAGGCCATGTAGCCTATATAGGACTCTCCATGTATTATAAATTTCATTTTTGAATGAGTTATAGGCTACTCCATGTATTATAAATTTCATTTTTGAATGAGTAGAATTGTAACGCACAAATTGTACCTCATATGTTCTTAAGTCTGTCTAGGATAACTCTACCAATTTTGATACTCCTAACCTTCTTCATTAAGAGTTGGTCTCACCTCTCTAGCGAAAAACTTCTCTCTAAAAGGTTGACATATTGTTAACACTCCAAAAGCTACCTTAGTCATAAAATAAAACTAATATAAAAAGATAAAAAAATGCTCAAATGACACATTATATTATAACAAACCTATATAAATGATGAAAAAACAAAATTGAAAAAGTCATTATATTATTAAATATGATTTTATTTTATAAATATTATTTTTATACTTTTCAATTTCATTTATGACTCGTACATAAATTTTAGTCAAATTTTATCATAACCGTAATCACCTAAAATATTTTTCTTTGTATTTATTCATATAATTAGTGGATTCTAAAAGTATCAACTGCAAAGTCTAATCATAGAATATACAACACTAAAATAAGATTTCAATAAGAAAAATTAGTATTAATATGTTATTATAAAATTAAAAAATATTTAATTTTAAAATTATACTTAAAAAATTAATTAAAAGTTTAGAATATTTTAACTGATCTTAAGTTTACATGGTACTATAAATATTCTTTAATGACTTCAAATTTTTATTAGTACTATAAATATTATTTAATAAATAATATTTTTGAAACTTTCTCTTAATAAATTAGTGATATTTCTTTTGGAAGACATCTAACAGTGAAGCAATCAATGACTCATAAATATTAAAACTTTCTAATTTTATATCTCTTTCTACTATTTCATGACATTGACATCATCTATTTAAACGTCATTCCTTTCTCTAAATCTCACTTATCTCTCTACTTTTTTTGACTTTTTCACTTATTTCCTTTCTTTCTCTAACTCTTTCATTGGTTCTTCCATATTATTGCTTCAATTTGAGTGTTTGAGGCTTCGAGCAATAGATTGAAGAGTTAGAGTTTGTGTTGTTGACTTTTGCTTCTTTTGAGTGCATCAATATTTAGTTAAAAATTAAGAATTGATGAATTGACCTCAAAATCATTTTATTTTTCAATATTGTTTAATTAATATCAAAATATTATGTGCAAATTTAAGGAAGGACATTAGAAATTTAGAATTTATAAATTAGATTTAAAGACTTACCAAAGATAGGACTAGATAGAAGGAGATTTGAAACTTTAAGACAATATAATTTAATCAAGTTCATTGTTTTCACAATCAAATTTTATTTTTTTAACTTATTCTCGTTTTTTATATTTATAAATTATATTCAATGTTATATATATATATATATATATATATATATATATATATATATTTTTTTTATATTTTATATATATATATATATATATATATATATATATATATATATATATTAGTTTTAAATTTTATATAAATATATACGAACATGTGAACTAGAAGATAGTTATTCAAAACTTAAAAAAAATAAAAAAAGTTAAACTTTTTATTAAAATTCAATATGTTTTGTTAACCAAAATAACTTCAATGAAATTCACAAGTTTTTTTTTTTTTAAGAAAAAAATAGTGTAGGTAAAAATACTCTAAAATGTATTTTCAAATTATTTATTTTAGTTGAAACAAACAATATAGGATATTTAATAATTAATAATATATTATATATAAATAGAATGGAAAAACGAGAGAGCCGCAATTCTGGTTTTTTGGGAAATAGGAATGAGAATAAATTCAATGGTGGTGGTCGTGAAACACTATCAATTGAAATGGAAAACATTAGGTAAAGTTTCTAGATAACATGACGTCAATCAATTTGCATGATTACAAATTGCGCCATGCACTAAATAAATTTTTAATATACCATCAATGTCTTCTTAATTTTTATTTTTAAAATTATATATTAAATAATGATTTTTTTTTTCACATATTGACAATTACTTTCTGTCCTATAAATATATACAATTGTTTCGAGTACAAATTTTTGTTTTTTCAATCAATTATATATCAATGATTATTTTATTTTTTATTAGTGTATTATAATGATATATTTTGTTATTAAAATATTTACAATTTGAGATGAAACAGTAATATGATTAATTTTAAAAATTTAGTTAAACATATTTTTTTTAAATATTTAATTTTTTGATAAGAGAGAACAAGAGACGTTAATAGTTTATTTTTTTTCTTTCTTGATTTGGTTACACATGTGATAAAGAAAAAATTATTTAATAAAAAATTTGTACCATAAAAATAACAAAAACATTGTTTACATATTAAAAATTTATTAAACGTAGTTGGAGGAAGTAATTGCCCTAACTCAACAAGCAAAACAAAATTACTACTTTAGTCTTTAATCATCATTTAGGCACCACCTGGTGTGAGTATTTTAACGCAATTTATCGAATAAGACTTAAATAAAAAGTAATGTGTTATTCCAATAGTGCATAAATGTTAAACGAAAAAAAAATATTTTCAAAAAGTAATTAATTATTAAATAAAACAGATATTAGATTATAACTTATTTAAATAATATACAATGGTTATTTTCTCATTTTGCGTATATATTTTATATTCATATTTATATTTTAAATTACAAGATTTTTTAATACATAATGTCTTTTCTATGTGTAGTTAAAGAAAACAAAGAAAGAATAGATGCACACTTTCAATTATTTTACTTTTTCTTGTCTTCAATCTTTGTTTTTAATATATTAATAAAAAAGAGAAATTATTGCAATAATTAGTGATAATTTCACTAGAGAGATTATTATTTCTATATGAATGCACCTATCATCCGGTAATCTAAGTTGTTAATGTAAAATAAAATGGAAGGGTGATTTACTTAACCTCTCTTTATATGTATAATTAAATTTATCTTGGTGACCTTTATTATACTTCTGCCATTATTTTTTCATAATATAATTAATATGATTATGATGGAACTTGCTGCATTTTTCCTTCGAAATGATTTCTCGGTTCTTTTCAAGTTTTAGTGAAAGAACAAGCAACCGTATGGAGCTTCTTTGATGAATTTGTGTAGTCCGTTTTATTCTCGTTCTTGGAACACCTTTGAGCACATTATAGGATGCAGAACCAAGAAAATGACCTCAACGTTGAACAAACACAGCATAAAGTGCTCACAATGGCACCTAGGAAGAATGGAGACGTAACATGGCTGTCACGACCAAGGGGAAGTAGATGACAACATCAAATGTTGTGGGACTGGAGGCAATGCATAAAGGAATATCAAATGATGTTCCACCTTAATATCGTCTATGAGGGTTGTCAGTGCAAAGTGCGGATGCTCTCTTCTCAACAATTTCATTTCTATTGTCATATATCCTCTTCCTTCTGCACAACAAGGCCAAAACTTTCCTAAGTTGAGAATCTTAGCTCACAAGATCATCTTCTCCGTTCACTAATAATTGACCGTGTAAGAGTTGGAGATTCGGAAATGCCATAACAGTGAATCAGTGATGCAGGGGAAAGGGGAAGAGAGAAAAAGGTGGGCGAACGGGTGTGTTAGAGACCGATTTCCCAAAGGACTTAAGGTGTAGAAGAGAAAAAAGTTTAAGAGCGAGATGAGAATAGACAGTAAACGATTAAGTGAATTAAAGAAATTATGTTAAAAATAAATTGGAGATTTTGTTAGGATATTCTGTTAGAAATTTGTTAGAAATTAAGAATAAATATGGGATGAGTAGGAGGATTATGGGAGAACTGAATAAGAGGTTAGTACTGGGAGAGTTGAGCTGCTACGGTGCTCATAATATCTCTGTTTTCTGTTTTTTAAGTTTGATTTTCTGCTGCTAATAAACTAGAGTTTCTTTTATTCTTATTTCTTTAACGTGCCACTATCATTTGGATCCAGAGTCTTGCCTTACGGAACTATGTGGGCCACTTTGCTAAAGCTGTTATGGATGATAACATGAGAGACATGATGCAGAGATTGGATGAGGTCGTGCAGATGCTGGGAGAACCAAGGCGTTCACGTTCGCGAGGATGTTCGCCATCGAGGAGAAATCTAATTCCTGTGGATGGAGAAGATCGATGGATAGAGCGTTCTAGAAGGGAGCTATAGTCACACCAATCTCCACTGCACCTTCTTAGTGAACTCCATATTCATCGGTCCCGTGACCAAAATGATGGGGCTCCCCTCATCACGGGAATGACTATTTTTTGGGGGAATTGCGATCCTCCACCATATCATGACTACCCACCACTTCGTCAGAAAGATCGTGACATGAAGATGAAACTCCCTTTGTTTATGGGAGAGGAGGTGGTGGATTGGTTCGTTTGAATAGAACGTTATTTTTGAGTAAATGAGATAGAGGGGGAAGAGAAGATGGAGGTAGTGTTGGTTGCGCTAGAAGAAAAGGCGTTGCATTGGTTTAATAGGTGGCAGGAGTTAGTACCGTATGCTTCGTGGCATCAATTTCGTGAGGCAATACTCAAGCGATTCCAACCAGGGACCTCAAAGAATCCATATGGTCCTTTGTTGAGCCTTAGATATTGAAGGGGGATGGTGGTGAATTATCTTGAGGAATATGTGAAGCTTTCTTGGTCTATTTCTCACTTAGATTCAGACATCCTAATGGGTATTTTCATAAATGGACTTGGTGGGCCTATTAAGACTGAAATCAAAGGATTGGAATTGGGCTCCCTGACAACAATCAAAGATAGGGCCATGGTACTAGAAGAGAGGAACTTGGAATGGAGGAAGAGTGGGGTGGGTCCAATGGATCGTGGAGGCGGGGTTTCGCAATCATCCACCTCTTTTCACCATGTGGGAATCTTTACATCTAGAGGACTCGTAAGAGAACCTATGGGAAGCAAGGGGGCGCCCCCGACACAAGTCAGTAGAGCAACGACAGCAACCAAGCTTTCAACGAAGGAGTTGCAAGAATGGAGCTGTCGAGGGTTGTGCTTCAAATGCGGGAAGTGTTGGGAACAAGACCACATATGCAAATTCTGTAACTTTAACGTGGTCCTATTGGAAGCTTCTGATGACGAACTAGAAGAGAGCAAGAATGTGATGGCAGAGGAGGAGGCTCATGAAGCATTACCCGTGGTGGAATTGAAGACCTTGTGTTTGGGTTTCAATAGCATGCAAGGATTTATTACGGAAAACAGATTGTTCAAGGTCATGCATAGAAGTAGTGGTCCTTATTGATACAAGGGCCAAAGTTAATTTTCTATTCGGGGGCTAGCTCAACAACTCCAATTGACAATTGAGGAATCTCCTTTTTTGGTTGAAGTCGGCGTGGGACACACCTCACGTAGCTCAGGGATTGCCCTAGGGTAGAACTGGAAATCCAAGGCTCCACAATTGTCTAACCTTTTTTCCTGGTTGGATTGGGCCAAGTTGACATTGTCCTTGGCTATGGGTTGATTGCGGGATTAGGAGATATCCGTGCCAACTTCCAACAACAACGGATTCAATGGCGAGATAAGGGGAAGGAGTTTTGTATAATAGGCGATCCATCCTTAGGACGTGGTGTGGTGTCATGAAGGACAACTCTCAATGCCCTCAAGGTTAATGGAGAAGGATATATGATCACTCCTTGTGAGGTTAAAGCAGGAATAGAGGTAGAGGATAAGATACTGGTACCAGTTCAAGAGTTACCGGATCAATTTAATGATCTCTTCAAATCTCCAAAGGGGCTCCCTTCACCACGAGCCCATGATCATTCCATCGTTTTGTAGGAAGGAGCAGGAATTCCACATGTGAGGCCATATCGTTACCCCTACTCCCAGAAAAATGAAATTGAGAAAATTATTGAATAAATGCTCACTTCGGGGGTCATCCGCCATAGCACTAGTCCTTACTCCAGTCCAGTAATATTGGTGAAGAAGAAGGATGGAGGATGGCGATTATGTGTCGACTACAGAGCATTGAATAGGGTAACTGTGCAAAAAAAAAATTCGATTCCTATAATAGATAAGCTGTTGGATGAATTAGGAGGAGCCACTATCGTTTCTAAATTGGATTTGAAGTCGGGATATCATCAAATTAGGATGAGGGTAACGGATGTTGAGAAGACAACTTTTCGAACACATGAAGGCCATTACGAGTTCCTAGTAATGCCATTTGGTCTCACAAATGCACCTTCAATGTTCCAAGCACTAATGAACGAGGTACTAAGACCATTTCTCAGAAGATTTGCTTTGGTTTTCTTTGATGATATACTAATTTATAGCAAATCTCAGCCGTGACTTTTCAGGATTGGACAGGGCTGGAAGATGAGATACAAATAGACAAGTTGAGAGGAATTTTGCAGAACCTAATTGGGGGGAAAGCGGTGCCAGCACAATATGAATTGAAGCAGGTAAGGTTTTTATACCATGATAGACTAGTAATTCCAAAAGAATCGTCAAGAATACCCTTAATTTTGGAGGAATTCCATAACTCCACACTAGGGGGACATTCCGGGTTCTTTAGAACTTTAAAGCGCATTACAAGTCTTCTTTGTGGGAAGGCATGAAGCGGTCTATCCAGCAACATATCCGGGCTTGTGACACATGCAATCGCAACAAGTAATCAAAGTTTGTAGCCAGAGGGTTTACTCCAACCTCTTCCCGTCCCTTCTCAAGTCTGGAAGAATTTATCTATGAATTTCATAGAAGGGTTGCCAAGGCACCAAGGGTTAGACACTATCCTTGTGGTGGTGGATAGATATACGAAATATAGTCATTGTATAACATTAGCACATATGTTTTCAGCCAAAGATATAGCAGAGATTTTTATAAAAGAACTGGCTAAGTTGCATGATTTTCCATCCTCGATTGTCACAGATAGGGACAAAATATTCATGAGTACCTTTTGGATGGAACTGTTTAAACAATCAGGAACCAAGTTAAAGTTCAGTACCGCTTATCATCCTCAAATGGATGGACAGATGAACAGACTTAAGTAATCAATTGCTGCCTGGAGAATTACTTCAGGTGTTTCGTGGAAACTAAATCAAAACAATGACCAAGGTGGTTAGCTTGGGCAGAATTATAGTTCAACAACCAACACCACTCCTTTCTGAGCATTGTACTGTAGGGACCCTCTTACATTGATTAGGGGAGAGATGAGCCCCTCTAAGGAAGAGGTGAATCACATGCTTGCGGAAAGAAACCTGATTTTGGATGAACTGAAATGGCAATTGAACAAGGCTCAAGACAGGATGAGGGGTCAAGCTAATAAGAAGAGAAGGGATGTAGAATTCCGAGTTAGGGATATAGTTTACCTTAAACTTCAACCCTATCAGATGAAATCCTTGACAACTCAAATAAACCAGAAGCTAAGTCTTAGATATTATGGACCATTCGAAGTGCTCGCTAGGATGGGAAAGGTGACCTACAAGTTGCAGCTATCCCAAGAATCGAAAATACATCTAGTGTTTCACGTTTCTTTATTAGAAAAATGCATTACTCAGCAGGTGCAGTGAAGGAATCTTCCCAAGGAGACAAAGAAGTTCTAATCAAATAGAAAGTCATGCCAAATTTTGAGAACACATGGGAGTTGACTAAAGACATCAAACTCAGTTTTCCTTTCTTAAATTTCACCTTGAGGACAAAGTGGTTGTTCAAGAGGGGTATTGTTAAAGACAAACTTAAAGTGTACAAGAGAATTGAATTGAATTAAAACAATTCAGAAAATTAAGAAAATTAAAAATAAATTAGAGATTTTGTTAGGATATCCTGTTAGAAATTTATTAGAAATTAAGAATAAATATGGGATGAGTAAAAAGATTATAGGTGAATTGAATCATAATCTCTCTGTTTTATGTTTTTTTCAAGTCTGATTTTTTGCTGCTAATGAACCAAAATTTCTTTTATTCGTATTTCTTTAGCGTGCCACTATCAGAGTGGAATTTAATAAAAAGAGTAAACAAAATTACCTTTGATCGCTTTGCGAGATGTACCATTTGGCACTAACAACAGATTTTTTAACACCCTGGCGCAATATTTTATTGATAAATTAAATTCAATTTTTTGGCTCATTTCCCCCTTTCCTGGCAGTCATAAATGAGAAAATAAAGCATATAAACATAGTATTATCAGAATCAACCGGCAAAATAATTTATAATAGGCTTTTCCTTTTTATTTAACAGTGAATTAAAGATGAATTCCACGAATCAATAACACTGAACAAGGCCAGAACCACAACGACTAAGACCAATAATTTTCTTCTCCAATAAATGAAAACCAAGAGGGATAACATCTGTGCAGAAAACATTAATGGAAACAATACTTGTAATTTGAACGAGGGACAAATAATCAGGAAAGTCAAAATGTCTTTAACCAAATGTCAGGCAGTAGGACCTAAACTTCAGGGTGCGCAGTATAGACCAATAGTTCAGAAGAATCAAAATTCTCCATCTTTTGCCCTTTTGTACCAGATCCGAAGTCTGTACTCCAATCCGTATAGTTACAATCTTCTCAAATTTGAATAAGGTTTGAAAATATTAGCATTGTGGCCAGAGGCACAGAAAACGGTTGAAGCTAATCATATCGTCTGCAAGAAATAAAACCAAACAGCATCTCCGTTAATTTAAGGAAAGTAAGTCGTAACCAACCCTTAAAAATACAGCAGTAGTGTTTCATTTTCTTATCCTATATCTCACCTAACAAAGAAGAAATTTAAATTCTCTCTTTTTCCACATGCCAGTGTACCATGAGACAATGCAAGCAAAAAATATAATTAAAGAGTTCAGAATATGCATTGAGAGCGGCAAAAACTTTAATCATATTTTCCCTGCTGTTTCCTTCTATGCTTTAGTTACATTGAACTAGAAGAAGAAAAAACTTATAAGTTGATCCTAGTTTACAATATAATTACGGACAAACGAATTTTTTCTAATAAAATAAAATATGGACAGTTTAACATAATCAACATATTTACCACAAAAAATGCATTCAAATGTTATGGTATAAAACAATGTCATCATTTTAAAAGTTCACCTTTGCCTAAAGATTACATTATGCTTTTGCTTCCCTACTCAATCTTCATGTTCATCTTCTGAATCTGCATAAAAAAAATGTGCAGCAGTTTGCAGATAAACAGTTAAAGAAATTTCCTGTTAAGCAATACACAAATAATAAAAAATGACGAAAGCCATTACCAAAAAGTAAATCAATTTCGGATTGATTGAACAAAAAGACATTCATTTCTGATTCTATGATAAGTACATCAAAGTGATTAGGTCACAAAGATGTGAAGTCATATTCTTTTTGTCAACTTTAGTTTTGGTAAGCATCTTTTTTTAGTTAATAATAACTTCAGTGACCACGTGGAATTACAAGAAAAAGACTATAAACTAAGCAAAAGTCAACTAACTAACATTTCTAATCCAGATTCCAGATTCAGTTCATGATAACTCAAAGCTAGAACTTACGTCTACAATCATAATATATTCTTAGTTATTTTTCTCTTTCAGTTAAATGCATATACTAGGCATGAGGAACAAATTTTTTCACAAGTTAACTCAGTTAATGAAAAGTTTACATTTTGCACACAACAAATCTTCAACTTACCAGATCGAACATCTTCACTAACTTTCCCTCTTGCTTGGATTTGTTTAACAAGCATCCTAAATATCAGCACCCACCAATATATATGCATAACAAGCAAGCAGTACAGAAGACTATTGAACAGATAATAATATATTGGACCATCCACTCGGTGCTTTTCCTTATCCAAGGTGAGCAGAACTTCATAACTGACAAAAAGAGAAAAAAACAATTGAACAGAGGATCGCAATGACATGAGTAAAAGACAGCTGTGTATTACTCCTAAAACTGAATTGTTAAAAATTTTATGAAAACAAACATATTTCTTTTATAGTGTTTACAATAGAGATTTACTTAGAAACTTGCCCCAGTGGACAAATTTTATTAACAAGACAGCTAAAAACTTACTAATGGAAAAGCCAAACGTTTTTGGATGAATTCTATGTAAAACCCATTACAACACTGAAAACTAATGACCCGAATAACAAACAAGAAAAAATGAAATGGATAGTATAAAACAGAAGAGCATGAAATACATTTTCAGAATAAGGATCGTTAAAAAATCTATATAGCCTTAACACAATATCTTTTGGCCAATAGAAATACATACATTATATAGAAACTGAAGTCATTTATATTAAAATTTGAAAATGCTAAAGGGACTCTCGAGTGGGGAGTTAAAACAACAGTGTAGTCATCCAGTGGTAAATGTAATGCAGCAATACCATACGTTTTGTTCCTCTAATTTCCTATTATAGCACTGACATTACCCAATGAGATTTCGCTACACTCTTAAACAGTCCAAGTGACAATGTACAAATACTTTTCAAAAAAGTTATAGAACTGGACCAGGGTAAGATTAAAAAGAAAGAGAGAATTGCAAGATAAAAACCCAGGTAATTCAAGGAACCTGATCCTTCCCCCCCACTCATTGTCTAAAACCTTTCCTGATTCACTCTTTACACCTTTGGCCTTTACAAAGTCTTTATATCCTGACTAACAGCATGCTCAAATCAGAAACTAACTCCCACTTGTTAACCCTCATCTAATTAGTTACCTTCTCTTTTTATATCTTCTTTTCAAAATCTGAGTAATAGAGAGACGTATTCTATCAATACCCCCAGTGGCAACTTGTCCTTATGGTGGAAGTGAGAAAACAACCGATCAACCTCCCAGCTGTTTCATGATCTGGTAAATTCTGCCACTCAATGAGCACCTTCTTTTGCCCAGTGGCATTTAATCTGGAAAATCTACAGGGCATGGTCTTCAGTCAACATAAATGGCAAAAGGTTGAGGCCCTTGTGTGGGGCCAACAACTTTCTTCAACAGTGTAGCACTGAAAACAGGGTGAATTTTACTCTGTCTGGAAACTCTATCCTGTAAGCAAATGCGCCCACCCTTAAAACTTTTAAAATCCATAAAATCTCAGGCTCAGCTTTTCATTGGGTTTTTCAGCCAACAATCTCATCTTATATGGTTGAAACTTCAAAAACCCAGTCACCTTCCTCGAAAATGACAACTTCTATGACAGTTGGCATAGCGTCTCATCTCATCTGCTTTTATGTTCTTAGAAAACTCTCAAACTCTCAAATATTAGGGTATTATAGAATGATTTTATTGCTAAGAGTACATTATGCATATACAAGATAGGAAAACTAATTTTGGAAATATAACAGCAGCACTTAATGTAATCAGATCCCTATGATTCAGGGATATAAACAGATCCCTATGATTCAGGGATATAAACAGATCCCTATAATTCAGGGATATAATCAGATCCCTATTAGTCAGGGATATCATCAGATCCCTATTATTCAGGGATATTTAGGGTATACACTTTAATTATAATCTACTAAATATGGAATAATAAAATATGATTACTGACACAAACAGCTCCTGCAGTAGGATATATTTGTTGAGTCAGCTTATCAACTTTCTCAATCTTAGAAAGGAATTTTGTTCCTTTCAACAATAGAGGGTCCAGCCATACAAAACTCAGAAAAGAGACATTGTGGAGGAGGCGTTATAATTGTTATTGAACCAAAACACAGTCGAAGCTAGATGCAGCTGCCATTGTCATGGTTTTATACCTGTCGAGTAGCTCAAATATATTGACTGGGCACTTTAGTTAGTTAGCCCATCCATTTGTGGATTAGCAACTCATCTGATGTTGGGTTTCTGTCCGTTTTACTAGTTCCTTCCAAAACCTACTCATAAAAAGTTTATCTTCAGTCGATTATAATGATTGATGCTAATTAACTCTCTTAGATGAACAGTTTTGCAAGGTCAAAGGTGTGCACGTGCAAATTAAGTTTACTTAGCCCATCCACCTCAATGAAACAGTGTCCTTGTCATGACCTTGGGTAACCCTCACACTCCAGAAAGATGTCAACCCAAACCTTTGTTAGAATAGGTAGGGTTGCAACAGCCTTACCTAGGTGACGATGTGCTTGATTTATTTTGTTGGCAAACTTCACAAGATGCTACATAATTTCTTATATCTTACCTCATACGTTCCCTAAACATAGCCCCTGCTACTCTTTATAAGTTCTAAAATTTATGAAATGCAACCCCTTCCCCCTCCACTGCTGCTCATCTTCCCAATCAAGTCATTCCACTCCCTGTGCTAATGAAAGGGAAGCAAAAGATGCACAATAAGGAAGAGTGTCTGCAACTGAATCATACTTACCCAGTCTAAATTGTATTTCAAAATCATAATCAATCGACTTAGTGGCCTTTATAATTTTAGCCATGCTCATTACTCTATATTCAGTAAGAAACTTCAAACTTCTCTGATATAAAACCCCCACCCAAAGGATAGTGTCTTTACTTCACAGCCAACACAACAACCATCAATTACCCCTCATAAATTGATTTATGTTGCTTTTTTTCAGATAATATTTGGTTCCAAAATGCTAACAGTCTGATGTAACAAAATTGCACCCAATCTATTCCATAAAGAGTTAGTTTCCACAACAAATTGTTTGAACAAAATCCAGGACTGCCAATACAGGAAAAGTAGTAACAACAGCCTTAAATTTCCCAAAGGTCTCAATCCCAATTGAAATGTCTTTTTACAGTAAGAAGTTAAAGTCATTACCCCCTTACCATACTCTTTGATGAATTTCCTGCAATATCCTATAAGATCAACAAAATCCCCTTAACTCCTTAATAACCTTTGGAAAAGTGACAATCATGCTGCCTCTAATTCATCAGGAACAGTTATCGCACCTTGTGTGTGATAATATGACCTGGTACTCCAAGCTAGCTTGTCCAGAGATGCACTTCTTTTGGTTAACCTTTAAATCAAGTTGCATTAGTATTGGCAAGAGCAACTTTAAGTGCTTCACATGTTCATCCATTGTATCACTATATGTAGGGATATCAAAGAATACAAGGGCAGATTTTCTCAAAAGAGACTTCAACACTTCATTGATCAGGGATTGAAAAGTAAATGATGGCAGGAAACGTATGGTGTTTATTACGGGTGCAGAATGAAGTTTTTTTGATGTCTTGACCTTGCATTCATATTTAATGGTAGCTTGATTTCAAGACCAATTTGGAGAAAATTGTAGCTCCTCAATTGAACCCAACAACTCTTCAATCACTGGAATTGGAAGATTGTTCAGCTGAGCAATCTTGTTTGAAGCTCGATGGTCAATAAAGAACTCCACCCTTGTTCTTCACCAATGTAATAGACCTAGCAAAGGGACAATGGAGTATGCCATCAACATCTCACTAACCAGTTTTTCAATCATTGACTTTAGGTAATAGGGCCATTTATATAGACTTATATTTTGGATTTGAGCCTCTAGAGGCAGGACTATTGCATGATCATGTCGCCTAAGTAGCGGTAGGCTTTGAGGGCCCTGAAAGATGTAATTATCTAAATCACTTAGTATTGGATGTTACGAACTGAATCTCTCTTGAAGGTTGATCAGCAATATGATTAAGATCCAAAATCCTCTTCCTTGATGCTGTAAGGCTCCCTTCATGGGCTTTATGGATGTTAAAATTTTGATCAATTCATGTTCTGTCATAAACACCTTGGTCTAACCATCCATCTTCAACTTCAATGCCAAATCATTGAAATTAGCATTGATCTTTGATAATTCACCTAACGGTCCTAACCCAGAGATAATGTTTACACGCCCTAAACTAAATATGAAGTTTTACTGAATAACAATATCCCACGTCTTCAGCTTGACCCATCTGCACATTCCCACATACCTTATTTTAAAACCATCACCCACGCGTCATGATAAGAAAGGTTACCTATCGCCTAGAGTTTAGCTGTAACACCAACAAAATTGAGATAAAGTGAAGTTGCCCACAATAAACTAATACCACAACCTTGCATCCCTTTAAACTGCCCCATAACTTTAAAGACTTCCATCTAGTGAACCCAACAATACTATGCATAAGCTAAGATTTCAATTGATCTTCTATGTCTACATCTTTCATCTCTTGGTTTTCGTCCCCTTCTTCACTCTCCTTCGATATTAGAGTTGAGGTTCTAAATTGCAGACTACAACACCTGCTGCGGCAGCAATATTGCTGTTGGAGCGCTATGCGCAACTGCAACAGCTTGCATTGTGATGAATTTAAATCACATTGTCACAGTGCAACAATAGAGCTGCAACAGGGCTACAACACAACTTCAACACTATTCTATACCTCTTTTCTTGTATAACAATGAAAATTCCAAATCTCAATCTTCTATTCTAAGTGTTGATGATCAAATAGGTGTTGTTCTGTGGAATGTTACAGGGGCAAGGGAGGCATCTAATGATGGCAAATAATGAAAATCTTAAAATGAATAAAAATCTATACAATCTTACACATAAGATATATATTGATAATTAGAATGATTATAAAATAAAATTTTTCATTTGGTGCAATCATATAATAATATCATGCTGCAACGGCCACAATCTGCATTGCAGCAGCCACAATGCCCACAACTGACAATGACCGTAACTGTAGTCTAGAACCATGACTAAATCATTAGGTTGCTTATTTTACAAATACGGTTAGGTCCATATTTCTTGTAGCAATGAAAACTCTTCCCCTTGCTGACCTTGCATTTCAGCACAAGTCAATCTCTGAAAATTGCTTTTGTACCTTGCATTGCTGCCCCCTTTGAAGACTAATAATTATGAGCTTTGGGAAGTGAAATTCCTGTTTTCAGTCCTTTAAATTGGGGATTCAATTCTCTGGACGTTCTTGTGCATGCCAAGCTACAAGCAGAATTATTTGCCCTTCCCCCAAGACTGCTTCCAAGAATGTTACTACATCTGGCCATCCTATTTACTCTCCTTGCTGGTGTGTGCTTTATTCATCGACTACGAAAGACTCTTCCTCTTACAAAACTTTAATTCTTCTTGATCTTCCTCTTACCTCTCTTTCCTAACTTTTTGAATTGGGTGATGAATTTAGCCATTGCCTGTTCATGTTTCAAGGTTAGAAGAGATTCAAAAGCATCACCCATCAAGACTGGTAGGAACTTCTCCGTAAGGGCAGACTTAACCTCTTCCCAAGATTGATTTCTTTTCGAGTTTATTATTGTTGAAACCATGACAGCACATCGCCATCAAGAGCAACCATCACTGCCTCCAAGTTTTCTTCTTCACTTTTTCCCCTTAATAAAAAATTCTTTTTATATTCACCCCAAAGCATCCCTTCGAAGATGGAAATGTCAAGCTTCCTAGATTTGTCCCCTTTCCCAAATTCGGTTTGCTCATTCCATTTGGACTCCACTCCCCATCTCAGCCCTATGGTCTCATGTACATATACCTTTTTCAGATATTGCAGACACCAACCTCTCCAGCGTCTAATGCAGATAATTCATGCATGAATCTTGCTTCAGATAATTGCATCCAGTCACTCTAGGAACTGACTCCAGCTCATTGCCACCTTCTCCAAAGCCTGCACTCAGGACTCCTTCCATTTACTCCCCATTAAACGTCCTACTACTACCCAGACACAACTCCTGGATTCAAAGGACTGATACCAGATGGAATTCACAGAAAAAAACACCCATGTAATTCTAGGAACCTGGCACCTCCACTCAACGTCTAAAACTTTTCTTGGCCATTTCTTTACACATTTGGCCTCTATATATCCTGACTACAACCAGACCAAGTCAGCAACTAGCTCCTCCTGCTAACCTAACACTCGTCTACTTAGAGTTACCTAACTGGTTCTTTTTTTTTGTCTCTTATAAACCTGAGCAAAAGAACATGTTCTATAAGAGATTAAGGTCAGAACCTCTAGACAATTTAACCATTAACTAAGAAAATGACTTCAGAATCTCCCTAAAATAGTACTTAAAATTGTTTTCTTTTCATTCCTGGTTGATTCTGCATGCTTTGACATGGAGGGGTACTGCAACTGCTCCACAAATGTATCAGGCACTGAATAATTGTCGTTCCCCAATACATAATCCAAACCACTCAAGCATATAAGCACTAAATTTGTAATAAAGGAACCAGTCTGGAGGAAAACTTAACAGTTAATCTGTAATCCAGAAAAAATCAAAGTGACAAATGAAGGGATGAAAATTAAAAAACACAAAACAAGTACTTTTGTGTTGTTAAGAATGCATGGAGAAAAGTGTATATTTTGATATACGATGAACTTTTTTGAATTTGAAGAGCAAAAGGGGGCCATCATCCTTTAGAGTGTGCTTCATTAATTCTTTTTACTTCTAATAAATATATGTAGGGACATCATTTTGTTATTCACCTAGATTTTAGGAACACAGCAGGTGAGGACCACAATATATAGAAGAGAGAAGGGAAAGAATGTAAATTGGAAACCAAAATAATATAAACCTTGTACTCCAAAGGATCCAGAACGGGTAGTAAATGAGGCGCAATATGATCCAGGACAAAACAAATAGAATAAAAGCAAAGCTAGCCACTGTTTCAGCACCACTGTATTTGGACATTTTCCCTATCTCCAGAAACACATCGCTGGCATCATGAAGTGCTAACACAACTGATCCAACACGAGCAAACCTGAATATGTCAATTAAACATAAAACAGAATCACAGTCAACTTTCCAAGGGAAATACACTAAAATAAAACAGAACAAGTGTGGGAATCAGTTCCACGATTCTCTCTATGTGACTGTCGTGTGTGTGTGATATAATAAAAAGATATAATAAAAAGGTAGTTTAAAATTTTGAAATATTATTTTACCGTTTGTTTTCCCTTAAGACGCAGTAAGTCGATAAAATTGATTAGTTAAAGTAAACGTATAAAACAGATGAAAATGTTACATCTTCTGGTAAGGAGCTTGCATTGAAGTCAATTCAGAGAACTCAAATAAACAGAACGAATAAAGGTTACTAAATTGGAGGTAAAAAAGAAAAAAAAGCTTGAATCAAAAGATACCTAAAAATGTAAGACAGCACAATGAGAATTACAGTAGCTACATGGTGACTCATGGACACCCCAAAGTCGGAGCGCCTGGTTTCCCAAAATATTAAAGCAAAAATGGAGTATGAGTAAAACCCAGCTGCATACATATACACGGCCTTCAATTTCAACCTGAAATGGTAAAAGTTACAAACAAATAAAGGAAAGAAAAAAGCCATTCAACAGTGGTGTAAGTGAAGATGATGTGAAGAAATAAACCAACAAGCAAACCATCATACTTGGTCTTTTGATCTGGCCAGACCTGAGACCCAGGCCCCACCCAAAAGTTTCTCGTATTGGTAAACCAGGGTTCGTCATACGTTACATAGAGAGCCAGAATCTCAGCGGAAAGATAATAAACACATTTCCAAGCAGATTCCTTAAATTTCCTAATTTTTTTCCTTCTCTCATCGCTTTGCAAGTCGATATTGTCATTCCCCTTTCCGAAAATCAATCGCCTGGCAAGTTTCTGCGCGCGAGTGTGATGAATAATGAAGCAGAGTGCATGAGCGTTGATTACAATGGAAAGAGTTGAATAATTGGAGGTGAATGCGGAGAGCAAAAGGTACGAACCTGGAAGAAGAATCGGTCGAGGAAGAAGCGTACGGAGGGGAAGAAGAGAGCGAAAAGGGGAAGAAAGTAGAAATCGCGATATGCAGGGTACGATTCATGGTGCCAGTCCAAGTTTTGGAAGAAAGAACTCATCGTCATCGGTGACCCTCAATGCTTCGTTGATCCAATCGCAAACTAAACACCTCCTAATTTTTTGTTTATTATCGTATCATCAAATAATTCAACGCATCATCATAAAATATATAATACTATTTCTAGTTTCCAAAACAACTCATTTTTCTGTTTTATCAAATATTTTTCTCGTTTTTCTTTTTAAAGTTCAAATTTTGTTTCATTTTTTTATTATTATATTATGACAATAACAATATATATATATATATATATATATATATATATATTAACTTTTATTATAATAATAAAAACTTATATATAATATAGTGTCATATTCTCTCCCACTTGTTCGTTTCTGCTAACTCCACCTCTCTCACATTCCATGTTCTTGAAAGGGACATAACCAAACCCACACACTTTGCACTTCTTTTTCTGGTTTCGTAATTTTAGAAACCAATGTTATTTTCTTCAATTTCTTTATGGCAAAATTTTAGAGACAGGGTCATTTTTTAATCCAGGAAAGTTTGTTTCCAATTAGCATTTACAAAAGCTTGTTTTAGATCACTCCAAATGGTTAAAAATAAATAATGTATCAAAAAAGTTTTAAAATAATGTTGAAGCAATATATCTAAAAAAAAACTTATTTCTTGCAATAAAATAAATGTTTTTAAATTGTTTGAATTATTTGTATAGATCCTTATTTTCTAACGCGTATGATCACAATATACTATTTCATAACCATAGTTGACTAATACATGATAAAAAAAAATTATTAAGTACAGTTGACTCTGACTTTTCTTAGTTTGATTTTGGAGATCAATTGGGGTTAAATCGTTACAAGATATTTCAGAGTGTGGTAGGTGATAGCGAATTGGTTTCCTTGATTAAAGGTTTGACTTGGAATTTTATAGATGGAAAAAAATTTAAGAAGAAATTTCTCTAAAGATAAATAAATATTAATTGTCGAAAAATTTGTACCAATATAATAAATATTTGAATATTTTAAACAATAACATATATAAATTATCGAAATTTGAATATTGTGTCAATAACGTAAATATTTAAAGAAAATATTAAATATTATATTGATACATAAAAAATATCAATTTAGTCTTTAAAATATTAAATTATATGTATTTAACACTTAATATTTTACATAAGATTACATCATAAAATATTATAGAAAAAATTGTTTCCAAAATTTGTGTAATCGCAATCATTTTCATTTTAAAGTATTTAGCTATAATTTTATATATTTAATATATACATCAATGTATAATAAAAGAATATTATTACATATAAAATTTAACATAATAAAAGTACACACAGATACAATAGATTGTTAAAAAAAATGTATTGAAAATGATCTTATTAATTATCAACCGCAGTTCTTTTTGGTAATCAAATTTTTCCAATTTGTGTAATGAACAAAATATATATTTAATTCTTATATATACCGATAGTGAAGTCACCATAAGTAACATGAAATTATAAAAAATATCATTTAAATTAGAAAAATAAAATCCAAAACTTAAATGAATTTTAGAACCGTAAATATGTTAGCACAGATCTTTGAGTGTGAGTAATGTATGTGTTTCCGGTTATAAATAAACTTTTTTCCTAAAAGATTTCGTAGATTTAGCTTCTTCTAGTTTTTATTTTTTTTATTTTTCTTTCTTATAAGGATAATAGAAAAATGACAAAAATACTATATAAGTCCATGGTTAGTGTTACAGTGAATATTCTTGGTTGAAAATTTTACTATTCTAAATCTAAATTTTCATTTTCAAGTATGTATTTCACTTGTATATAAATAAAAATAAATAAACGATTCTACATAAAAGTATTTAGCTTATATATTTTTTTGAAATTACACGTACATCTGTTAATATTGGATGTGTCATTTAAGTATATAATAAAATGTTAATTGTGATTTAAAAATTTTATTTAATTATAATTACATAAAATTTTTAGAATAAATTATAATTAGATATATAATATATAATTATTTTATTTGTAGATATTATAAATAATTATTTATTTTGTTTATTTCTTTTTTTAGTTTATTAATTTTTAAAATATTTTTAAATGTTAAAAGTTCAATGTGATGTCATTAAATTTAGTTATTTAATTTTCTTTGAAGGTTACTAAAAGCTGTTAATTAGTTTTTAAAATTTTTAAATTCTTTCTTAAATGTTTTGAACTTTTTATTTTTTAACGTTAACTTTTTTTTTTAAGTTTTAAAATTGTTTTTTTTAAGTTTTATATTTTTAGAAAACAACTCAAGAGAGAAGATACTAGAAAATTTGTACGGACTATTTTCATTTTGAAAAAAAATTAAAGCTAATGAGGTATAAGACAAATATTTATTTAAGAAAATAATATTTGTTACACATTTTAAAGTCATCAATAATTTTTTTTATTTAACATTAATATCTTTGTTATTTATATATTTTTCTAAATAATATATTTAATTTAATAAATCATTTTATATCTTTTTCTTCTTAATAAACATGACAGTCAATAGTTTAATATATTATGTTTGAAAACTCGAACAGAGTATCTTGTTACACAAATTTTCAAGAAATTATAGAGTTATAAAGGAAAATATAAAACTAATTGTTAATTTTTTGGTACCTAGTTATTCCAATATCCATCGACATATATTGAAAGAGGAAATTTCTTGTTGATAGAAAAAAATCACCTAAATTGGATTTAATAATTAATATTTATTTTCCAATTTAAAAAAATATTATAATAAAATAATTAATATTATATAATTAAATATTTTATTTTTAAATATTATATATAATCAGTTATTTTGTTTTCCTGTTAAAATATTTGTTATTATGTATAATCTTTTCTATAAAATATACATTTGATTTAATAAATTCTATTACATTTTTCTTTTCTTAATAAAAAGTAATTTTTAATGTGATTATTCTCCATCTCTGCAAACTATAATTTAAAGTCTAAAATAATCATATACAAACATTAAACATATAAAGAACTAGTCAAGTATAAAACATATTTAAAAGTACTACTGATGTATCTATTTATAATTTCTAAAAATTGTGTTGTCAATTTACTTTTGGTGTCATCTTAAAGTAATAAAAATTATCTAACTTGATTCTAAAAATTTATAATATTATCTACAAACATTAGTCAAATCAAATACACAACATAATGGTGACATTCGTAGCTACTAAGTTCCCATTACACAACAATTAAGTATTGAATTAATTATTTGAAATAAAAACTCATTAAATTTGTGATTATATGAAAAAAAAAAATACCTATAGTTATCATAACCTATTATAAGTCATTCCTTTCCCTTGTGGTATTTTTTCATCTATTATATCGCAAGTTTTAAAAACCGTATTTTATGAACAAAAATAACATGTACTTGAAAATTAATAATTTGAAACAGTAATAAAAATGAAAAATGCATACTATTTTTATGTCATTATCGAACTTGTGATGTAATAATAAATAAAAATAACAAAGATAAATACTATCCTTGAAATAAATAACCAAAAGTTGTTAATGATGTTTGTATAATTTACAATTTGGTTAAAATAACAATCGAATACAATGATATAAATACCTAATTATTAAGATTGATTTATGAAAATAAATAAGTATCAAGGTAAATCTATATGATTGAGTATAATACTCAATTTAAAATGTATCTTAATTTATTTATTTATTTTTAACTTTTGAATGAAATAAGACTACGAGAAATGGTAGACTTTAGCAGCCTCATTCTCCTTTTTTATCATTCATTTAAATCCAAAAATGTAAGAATATTGTTAACTACACTATGTAATTTAAAATTGAGTAGCGTTATTTTGACACTCACAAGTGTCATTCTTTCGTTTGACATCCTGAGTTGGCAACGATATGGCAAGGGCGTCACAAAAAAATTGTTATTTTAATATGTTGAGTTTCCAAACTTCATATTTTTCCTCTTTGTCTCTTCATAGACCTCCTTTCATCTTTCTTATACTCCCACCCTCTCTATTAGACGTCTCAGCTTGTCTTCCTCCATTCTTCATGGTCATTTTTTTCGTTCATTTTGTCATTCCTCTGTTTCTCATCCCTTCTACAGTTTCTCTCCGTCCTTCTACCCAAACCATAAGTTTCTCCATCTCACTCTCTCTCATACCTGATGATAGTTTATTGCTCCGGTAGTCAAGTTTCAAGTTCTTACTCTTTCATGGAGGCGTTCTTCTTTCTTGCACCTAAATCCTATGTCATTTCCTTCCCATTTTCTCAAACCCTATCTCAAATTTCATCTAAATAACAATTTCTCAAATTTTCAAAATTTGAATGCAATTTACCAAAATGTCCTTTGCCACCTCAGCAGCTATTATCACAATGTAAGTGTCAAATGGGAGTAATTGCTTTCGCGGTGTCAAAATAACATTTTTCTTTAAAATTATGAATAATTAAGATGCATTTATATGATATAGAAATGTAAAAAGAAAAAAACATTATTATAAGGTATCAATATATTAAATGTAGAGGACAAACTTCTTATCTACCATAAACTTCCTTTTTATTCCAATGAACTTAAAAAGACTAGATATAAAGTTGTGGACTAGTAGAGAACAACTTAAAGATAAATTTATTGCAAGTCTAACACATTATAAAAAAAAATCTATAACATTTTGTGACAACAAAGAATTCATCACAATGAATGACAAATTATGTGATAAAAAATTAATTTTTTGTAACCTTAAACATTACATCACATAAATTGTCATAAAGTTGTAACAAAATTTTGTGATGTCAAGTGTTCATCTCTAAAATTATGCGTCACAAACGTCATCACAAAATATATGAAAAAAATGTAACGATTTTTGCAACGGCACAACAGTGTCACAAAAAATAGTAGTCATTTAATCGTTGTAAAGCCTGCTTTAAGCAACTATGAAGTTATTATTGCTCTAAGAAATATCGCTTAAGTGTGTCATTAATTGATTAAGCATATTTGCTTAAGCGAGAGCGAAAACGTCTGAAGTAATAATACCTTGTCAAAAAAATGGTTAAAAGTTATTATTATTGTTTAAAGAAACATAAAGTTTTTCTGAAATGACGTCATTTAAGCGAGAGAAAAGGCTTTTTAAGGGAAAGTGTGTTGTCAAAAAATTGTTAAGTTATTTTTTGCTTAAACTAACATAAACTTTAGCATAAACGATAGTTAGTGAAGAGACAAATGATATTTAAAGTTAGGGTACCCTATCAAACAAATAGTTAAGTTATCATTGGTTATAAACGAATATAAACTTTTACTTAACTAATTATTAGTTAATCGTTTAAGTGCGTATTTGATAAAGTCTAAGTGATTAATTATAATGAATGAATTAATTTATGTTCAACATTTATGTAATAGTTAATTTTAGAAAGTGATATTGTCTTATACCATATATTTACTCAAATATAAGAAAAGTTGCACATAAGGTTTAAATTATAAAATTTCATTACTCTAAAAGGAATTTACAATAATAATTACAAATTTTAAATAAATTAAAAACAAATTATAAAAAGGAGTCATAATTTAATTGGCTTAAATTGCAGCCATAACCTACTACATGTAGTGTGGTGTTGTAGGTAATGTTATAACTTGTGATGGTAATGGTGGTGTTGCTTGCGATTGAGGTTGTTGGACCTCCTTGACAGGTATACAATTATATTGAATAAAAAAGCATGTAATCTGTAGACATAGCGGAGCATATGGCTGTACATGTGATGGATCCACATCAACCTCTAAGGATCTGCACAACAAATTGTTAAAGGCTAGAAATCCTAAGAGTTCAAGTCGGGCTAACAAAAATCTTTCCATCCAATGAGAGATGATGTTGCCAACATTTATCGTCATCATGTCTTATGCTAGAAAATGAACTTCGCAATGTCAATGATGATGTTGGAGATTTGAATGGTATGAGCTATGTTGGGAAATACAAAGTTTATCCAAATTTGTGAAAGCGTATTCATGTGTGGTCTTTGAATATACAATTGAGTGCATTCTCCCACCCTCCATACTCGAAGTCACATCCCAATGCATAGTGTGTACTTAAAACTCTAGGATTGGACAAGGAGCAACCCAACCATTAATTGTACTCTAATGTACAACCTGGCAAGTCTTAGGTTGTCTCCAATTATGCATTTATGACATAGGTGACGAAGCCACTCCTGACTACAAAAACAAGTATCATTTGGACACAACCACTTCTAACTAAGCACGAGCATTTTTTAGACCTAGTCAACCTTGGCTTAAACACTTTGATAAACAAAGGTTGTTATTTAAAGGATCATGAGTTTTACTTACTAAAAGAGAATAGCATCCTAAGACGGATACAACTTTTAGTACACTTTTCTAAATTGACATGAACAAAAACAATGTTCTTCCTCACAAAATGAAGGCTAAGAATTGTTAAAATTATAAGAGCTCTAATAATGTAACATTATAAAAATATGAATGTATATATTATTATTTATACCGTAATTTTTGCTAATTATATATAATAATAATAACAATAATAATAAAATAATAATAATAATAATAACAACAACAATAATAATAAATAATGTAAATATTTAGATGAATTCGGTTTTTGGTGTTCAGATGGTAGGAAGTCAATTCGAATTTGTAGGAACAACTGGCTCCAGAAGGGGGGGTTGAATAGAGCCTGAACTCAATTCGCTATAAATAGAAACCACCAACCAAGGCAAAAATATATAAGCACAAATAAAGCAGTTTTATACTGGTTCACCCTAATCTCTTGGGCTACGTCTAGTTCTCCCTTGAACAAACCGTTTAAAAGTTCCACTATTCAGCAAATAGTTACAACGAGTACACAAACCTCTCCAGGTTATCACGAGTACACAAACCTCTCCAGGTTATACCAGTCTCAATCTCCCCTTGAGATCAAGACCACTCAAGATTGAAATAAACACTCTCAAAAGAGAGAACAATGAAAGCTCACAAGGGTTTACTTCACAATGGTGAAAAATTATACAATGGTTTCACACAACCCAAAACTCTAGATGCTCTCAATAGTAGATTGACAATAGATACTCAGTATATTTTCTTCAAATGTAATGTATGATGTTTTTCTCTTTTCGCTTCTCCTTGTTGTGTCTTCTTCAACTTGAACTTTCTCCTCTATATGTAGCTTTCTAAAAACTAGCCGTTAGGATGCTTGAACAGATCAATCTTGACTTTCTGATGTATGGAGCTCAAACTGAAAATACTTCTCTAATTTTCATACTGCATTAAACTTGATTAAGTCTGTATCGGAAATAATTTAATATAACAGAGAAATTATATCTGGGATACTCATCAATAATTTAAATAATTTCTATTATGAACAAATTTGAACGTTAATGCACATTCTGATATAAAATCAATTAATCACATCTAAATAGTCCATAATAATTTGAATAATTTCCATTATGAACAAATTTGAACATTAAAGCACAATATGATATAAAATCAATTAATCACAATTAAATGCTTCGTAATACTTTGATTAATTTTCATTATGAACAAATTTGAACGTTAGAGCACAATATGATATAAAATCAATTAATCACATTTAAATATTTCATAATAATTTGGATATTTTCCATTATGAACGAATTTGAACGTTAGAGCACAATATGATATAAAATCAATTTAAATCAAATCAATAACACGTAAAAGTAAATAGTAAGAAAACTTATCTCTTTATAGACCATGTGTCTCCTACTTTAATAATAATAATGTTAATTGTGCAATGTTATAAGTCATCAAATATAAATGTATACTTGAGTTTTGTTATCATTAAAACTTTATCAAATGATTTGATCCTCTAAAGGAACTTTGGACCGTTTAATGTTCAACAGGATTTTATGAAGTTGGATTTTGGGAGATGATCTTAACAATTCGTTTTTGGGTGTTCGAATGGTAGGAAATCGATTCGGGTTTTATGAAGTTGAATTTTGGGAGAAGATCTTAGCAATTCGGTTTTGGGTGTTCGGATGGTAGGAAGTCCGTTCAAATTTTAGGAAGTTGGTTCAGATTTTGTGAGATGAATTTTTCAATTCATTTTGAGTGTTCGAATGGTAGGAAGTCGACTCAAATTTTAGGAAGTTAGTTTGGATTTTAGGAGATGTTCTTAGCAATTCGATTTTGGGTGTTCGGATGGTAGGAAGTCATTGCGGATTTACGAAGTCAGATTTTGGGAGATGATCTTAGAAATTCAATTTTGGGTGTTCAGATGGTAGGAAGTCGATTCGGATTTTAGGAAGTCAAATTTTGGGAGATGACCTTAGAAAATTGGTTTTTGATGTTCAGATGGCAGGAAGGCGGTTCGGATTGTAGAAAGTCAGATTTTGGTAGATGACCTTAACAATTCGGTTTTGGGTGTTTATATGGTAGGAAATCGGTTCGGATTTTAGGAAGTCGGTTTAGATTTTATGAAGTTAGATTTTGGGAGATGACCTTAGTAATTCGGTTTTGAGTGTTCGGATGGTAGGAAGTCAGTTCAGATTTTAGGAAGTCGGTTCAAATTTTGGGGGATAACCTTAGCAATTCGGTTTTGGGTGTTTGGTTCAAATTTTTAGAAATGATTTCATGATATAAGATTTTGAAGACCAATTTTTATAATTTGGGTATTTTTCTAACCCAAACAGTAGAATTTGAATACACAAGATATTTACCCATATGAACCAGTTGTAAGCTAGTTTCTATCGAATAATAATTTGTTTTAACAAATTCAAGTCAAGTTAAGCCGTAATCATAAAATAAAAATTAAAATAAAAAAGAAATAATAATAATAATAATAATTATAGTAATAATAATAACAACGATAAATATTAGATATTTACTCGTATTTAATGCTCAAATAAAGTTAGATAAACTTGAGTCATTTCTCATCATTTCACCATGTCACATCATTTTAGTTTTACTTGACCACTATCACCTTCGTCATTAGAATCTAACTAAATTACAAATCGACGAATGAAATGGAACCATAGTAATAATTACAACATACCCTATGAATAGGTGATCTTGGATCACAAGTTTGAACAAAGAAAAATAGTGAAAAAGTAAGAAGAAATGCCACGTGGTTTTTTTATTTTCAATCTTTCAGTGAGGTACCCTAAGCCTCACAATTTTTCTAAATATTTAACATTTTTATCTATCTATTTATTTTCAAATTTACTACTAATCTTTATACTAATTTTAAATTCTGATTTCTTTACATTTTGTGCGGTGATTCCTGTTTTTAATTTCCACACATGATCATGTTGTGCCTTACTGGAATACATGTGGTTGGAGGATTAAATCCTTGTGGATTAAATAGGTAGAAGTTTTATATTGTTGGGTTAGAGGATGATATCATGATTGCTCATTTATCCTGACTATTCATTGCAATTGTTATTCCTATGTATTTTTTATATAATTTTATTTTGGTGATTTATTAAAAAAAAGATATTCCTAAATTGTTTGGAATATTTATCATTTATCATTTTCTTTATTGTTTTAAAATATGATTACTTTAAAAAGTATATATATCTCAGTTTCCTATTATTCCCTTTGTTCATCTTCATTCTTTAATTTTAATGCTTGTTGAATCATTAGACGGTCTAAAGTCCTTTTTGATGAGCTAATCATATAATAAAGTTTTGATGATAACAATATTCCAAGTAAGTATTTCTATCTGATAATCTATGTGTCTAATGTGTTTGTTATAGTAATATTCACGAGTCTCTAAATATCAGGAATATGTACAAACATACTACAAATCCATATAAGTTGTTATCTACTGTTATTTTATCAAATTAACTTTGATTGAAATCAAAAGAAGACAAAAATATTTTAATTTTTTTTAAAATACAAAAATAGTAATGTTTTAAATCTGTTTTGAAATCTAGTTTCAATTTTATTTTGAGATCAAATCACTCTTTGCACCATTGTCCATGGTTTTATTAAGTTTTTGCTTACAATAAAATTAATTTGATTCAGCGTATTTTATTTACAAATATTTGTAGAAACTTTTTGAAATTGTGATTTGATTGTTATGTTGTTATAGCTAAATACAAAAACAATTCAAAATGATTTTGCTACATAGAATTTTGATTTGATTTATTTCTAAATCTGAAAAACAAATTAAAGTGACTATCATAAAAATATCAAAATCAGATTTCATAGCATGTTGTGCTTTAACGTTCAAATTTGTTCATAATGGAAATTATTGAAATCATTATGGAATATTTAAACATGATTAATTGTTTCAAATCAAAGATATCTTATGTTGTTTAAATTATTTCTATATGCAGATGAAGTCAATTTTAATGCAGAATCAAGAATAGAAGTTTTAATTCTTCCAATGACTAGTTCCAACATTAGATGGTTAAGATTTACCTTTCAAGCATACAACGGCTATTTTCTACAAAGCTACATATAGAGGAACAATTTCAAGTTGAAGAAAACAAGAAGGAAAAAAAGAAATACATCATACAATATATTGAAGAATTTCCTAAATATTTGAGTGTCTATTGTAAATCTGCTATTGAGAGCATCTAGAGTTTTGGGTTGTGAGAAAATTATGTAATTCTTCACCTTTGCGAAGTAAACTCTTGTAAGCTTTGATTGTTCTCTCTTTCGAGAGTTTTGCTTTCAATTTTGAGTAGTCTTTATCTCAAGGGGAGATTGAGACTGGTATAACCTGAAGAGGTTTGTTTACTCATTATAACCTGGAGAGGTTTGTGTAATCATTGTAACCTGGAGAGGTTTGTGTACTCGTTATAACGGTTTTCAGAATAGTGAAACCTCTTGAACGATTTGTTCAAGGGAGATGAAAATGTATTTGGCTGAGTTCAAGAGGGGGGGGTGAATTGAACTTTAAAAGATTTTTACAATTTAAAACACTGAAAACAATTTTCACAATTTGACAACCTTTAATGAATCTCAATGATAAAGGATTTAAGGTGCAGTGGTAAAATAAATCGATTTCAGGCACAAATAAATCGATTTATTTTGTTGGTAGAGAGAAAATTTCAAACAACACACACAACACACTACAAAAAATCGTGTATGTTGTGGAATTTTTTTGTATACAGCGTCGATTATAAATGCCACTTTATACATGTGCGGCATTTTCACGAAACGCCATAGATCTGGCCGCCACAAAATATAAAGTGGTGTTTTTTCCTGAAACGCCGCAGCATGCGCCATATTATGTCTTGTATAAAGCAACATTTTTTTTATGTAATTAATGTCAATTGAAATGTCGTAATTATTTTTATTTCCAACAACGATAAATAATACCTCTAAACGCCATTATGAACATTTTAATACGACGCTTATTATGGTCATATTATAATTAATGGTGAATGATAATACGTTACTTCTAAATGTCGTAATTTTAATATTAAATAAAAAAAATATGCAGTATTTTATCATTATATATCCAGTAATTTATAATTATATATCCAGTAGTATTTAATAATTTGTTAGATTTCATAATCATTTATATTACATACATATTCAATAAAAGAAAACTAAAATAACACAACTTTTGTAATAACAAAAGATCACATTAAAATATTTCATAGTGCAACATAACATAGTATATATTCTAACAGAGTTCACAAAATATTATGTTCCAAGACACTATTACAACTTACTAAATTGTTTAAACTCACTTCCCTTACGTAAAACAAAAAAAACAACATATATATTTAATCTGTCTTGCTGCCTCCACTTGATCCTACAATGTGATTTGGGGATGGAGCACCACTTGCAACATCTGATACCTGAAATATTGATAGCAAAGAAAATTAAATACTGCAACATGATGTACATGTTAATACTATAGCAGAATTATTTGAGACACTTACCAAACCAGAATGATTTGAGGCACTTACCAAACTCGAAAACCAACTGAACGACTATGATACCAAAAACAGGGTAGTATTCAACCTGAGTTTCAAGAATGGTGAGCGTGTCTCAGCTGTTCGAGTTCAGCTGTGAGTCTGCTTCCTTACTTATTCAAAGAATTAATGGAATTGAAAACAAATTTCATTAAATGAAATTCATGATCAACGAGCTTTACTACGTTGCTAATGCAAGACTGCGAAAGTAATGAGTTCCCTCAGATGCTACTGGAGTCCCTTCCAAAAATAAAATGTCTTGTCCAGTCTAAAACTACCAATGCTCTTGTGCGCTAACTTACTTGCTTGTTGTTCAAAGGATTGTTGATCGAAGCTAAATAACTTGCAAACGATAATGGCCTAAAATTGAGGCAATTTTTGTGAATATAAAAATGCAAGAAAACAATACCTTGCATAGACAGAATACCACAACCATTGCCTGCTATGACCAATTGAAACCCAATCTCCAGGAAGCTGGGCTGCTGTCTGCTCTCCTCCCAAAGGAGCGAATGACCTAAATGCTTGTACCTTGGGTAGCAATAGACAATGTGCTAATGAGTAAAACATTGATAAATGGAAAACCTTGAAATCTTAATCAATGTAAACATGAGTGGCAAACAGTGGGAGTTAGGGAGTTGGTCTGATCATGTATTGTACCTAAAGGGTTGGAACCGATGGCGACCTTCTCCCCTGAACCTGAGAGGACCCTTTGTATTTTTTTCACACTCTTCCATCCGATTAAATGTGGGCAAGTAAGTGCCTTGCTGAGATGCAACCTGTCATGAATTTTCAGAAATTTAATATCGTATCACTGAGAAGAACGCAATTTATAAATAATGTTGTAAATACCACAAGCAAATATAAGACATGAACCTGGCCTGAGCAGGAAGAAATTTCATTTGAGAATCCACTTCGGAAAGTGCTGTTTTAAGTTCTTCGATATTCAGTTCAATTGATTCCTTTTTATCATCCCTTTGGCTTCCTTCAATGAATATTTGTAACATATACTCTTATTTCAAATATAATGTAACATGTAACATAGGAATTAATTATTTTCATTCTACTATATTCTTCCGATATGAATTTCCATGAATTTGTATTGTGCTGCTCCCTGCCATCCATGAACAATTCATCCATTGTTCATTTTTCTTCTTGAAGTTTGATTCAACTCAAGGAGAATTGTTCTACGCAGAGATTCTTAAAATCACAAGTAATATGTAATACTTAAAAACGAACCTCGTGGTAGAAAATGAAGAAACATTGGGAAATTTTCCGAACTAGCAATTCTTTAACGTTCAATTTCTTATGGGTAACAGAGCAGGGAAGGGGCAGATAATTGCATTGACTAGGTTCAATATGCACTTGAGTAAGTTTGTCTTGCCCTCTCCCTCCCCACACCAAATTTTAGAGTTTATACCATCTATTTATTAGCAAGCACGAAAACTCCATGGAATTATCTACATGTAGATCAAACATCTTTATCAGAGGTAATTACACAGAATATACCACTGAGTGTTTCATATTACACGATGCACCACATAAGACTTAGACATCTCACAATATCCAGTTCCCTATCAAATTTTGAATCTTAAAACAAGAAAATAAACACTCACATAGATTAATATTTTACTGGGTTCGGCAATGTGTATGGTAGCGAAAGAAGTGTCTTTCTGAAATTGACTATTTATATACAGATTTTAATATTACCCCCACACCTCACTCTGCTTCCCTCCAGCAATTGTCTCCCTACAAAATAATTATATGGTATCATTGTGACATGAGAGTAGTGGGGCCAATGAGTTAGCATTAGTTACTTTAAATATTTTTTTATTTATTTGAAGAACTTCAAAATATTGAGAGGAAAAAATACTATCAATTACAAAAATTAAAAGGTTTTCATACAAAGACAATCAAACACCAAAAACTAGTGATAGCTAGAACAGACATGTGTTATATTTGTAACATGTACTTAGAATGCATTATGTAAGAGTAAATAACCCAATAAATTTTTTTAGATGTTATATTTGTAACCTGAGGTTTATCTTTCACTGATGTCCTTCATGACCTCTTGAAATTCTTTAACTGTTAGTGTTCCTGAATTGTCTTTGTCAGCCTTCTTAAAGATCGCCGCAATATCTTTCTGAAATGGCCAAAATAAATTCATATTTAACAGACAGGTGACACATGAATTCAAAGAATAACTACTGATTAAGAAAAGGAGCATTTTTTTATATTATAGAAAATATTACTTTTTAACAAAAAACAGAACAACGTAACTGCAAAAATAAGAGCCAGATAAAAAATTGCATTATTGATGCTACAAAAGTCTATGGATAAGAATGCCACGCGCAAACGTATATGTAGAGGCTAGGAAGCAAGTTAATAAAATAAAATATGTGGTACAAGAAGCTACGTAAATCCTAAATTCCATTTACCCTAATGTGTAGTAAAGAAGGCAGTGACGTAGCTATACCGACTTGACCGGAAAAATCAGTGATAAAGATTATGCCGCAGGAGTGGTGCGTGTAGCAGCCAACGTTGGAGGTTTCAAACTTTTGATGATAACAGAGGTTCGATTCTTTGTTTGGTAGTGAGGGCTAAAGATCTTGGTGGTTTAGGCACGCAATGACGGCGGCACCGTGGTGATTTGGCTTATTTCTAATGGTTTAGGCACACAACGTAATGAATCTGTTGTATTTTCTATTAATACAACGAAAATACAAAAAAAAAAAAAAAAAAAAAAAAAAAAAAAAAATACCAAAAATCCAAATAACCACCGAATGCAAAATGCAAATCTTCAAATTTCATAAACAGAGGAAGAAGGAGAAGAATAACGCACCTGAGAATCGAGAGCCAGAATACACCTGAGAAGTAGAACGGAAAACCGTTGGGAAGAACGCTTATGAGGATCGAGAGACGGAACAAGAGAGATAGGTTCTTCGATGTTGAAAAGTAAAATTGGGGGAATTAGGGTTTTGATTCAATGAGAGTGAAGAGAAGTGAAATTGGGAGGGTTAGGGTTTTGATTCAGTGAGAGTGAAGAAAGGTGAAACTTGGGGAACGAAAGATTTGGAGTGTTTAAGTTTAGAGGGAACCTTTGTTTTTTCATTAGTTTTGGGGGAACGAAGCATTAGTTTTGCTTTTCATTGGTTTTGTGTTTTCAATAGAAGCCACCATCAATATTGCGAGACACGATTCCATTACATAGAAGACCTGGTTGAGGATGTGCAATACAAGATGGGCCAGAGGATTAAGTCTGTTCATGCATATCATATCCGGTCTCTTCTCTCCATTTGATGAATACACAGGGGGAGAAGTATGGTGTTTGTGTATTGTTGCATTAGGATGCTAGGGTGTGTTTCATTATGTTGTTGTGTGTGTTGTCTTTATCTTGTTGTTATTTTTCTGTTGTTGTACTGCTGGTCTAACCAGCTCTGCTGATGGTTCTTGTTGGTTGAATTTAGTTTAATCATGTTTAATTTAGGTTGAATTTTATTCCAGATGCTTGTAACCCTGATCTACATGTATTGTGATTCGGATAAATGGAATGAAATGGGATTATGTGTTTGTGTTCCAATACAAATTTAATGTTTTCTTTTATATATACTTTGAAGGAATAACAAAGTATGGGGGAGCAATCACATATTTCTAGAGTATTCTGATCTGAACTGGTTTGAAAACATGAGGAAAAATAATTAACTGTTCCAGTTCAATCAGTTTAATTTTTTTGAACCTGTTGAGATTATAGAGCTTTTAATCAACTGTTTTAGAGTATAGTTTGTGCAGGTCAGACTCAGTGCAACTTAACAAACACTTGTTTGCTTATCAAATTGGGGGAGATTGTTAGCACCAAGGCTTGCTAAGTGATTTGATAAAGCCAACAATATGATGAAGTCTACATGGATCAAAGCTTTCAACGTGGATTGTTTGAAGCCATCATGGGAGCAAAGGTTTCTTGCGGGTTGCAAAGAGTTTGTATTGCAGTAAACTGATCTTTGAGATCTTTGTTAGTAGAATTCTTTGCTGGTTAACAAAGGATTGGACGTAGCCCTTGAGGAAGGGTAAACTAGTATAAATCTTTGTGTTCTTGATCTTTCTTTCTCTCTTCTTGAACGCTTTGTCATATCTGTTGTTTATCGCTCAATTAATTGTTCATCACACGATATAAATTGTTCTTTCTAATTGTAATACTCTATGATTTTCTAGAACTGTTATTGTTTCTGGAAAGTTGATTGTGATTGTTCTTGTGTATATTGAATTGTTCTCTGTTAACTGGAATTGCTGGTTAATTGATTGAGTTTCTAGAAACCTGTCTTCTTTATTCAATTGCTACTTCTATTTTTGTTTATTAATCTGAATTGTCTTACTAAGTGATTGATTTGCAGTTTACTGTGAATACTATTCATCTTATTGTTTCCGTGTAATTTTGAATTAAGCAATAAATTGGAACCAGAAAACAGTTCTATTAATCCAGAAAACAATTAAGTAAAACTGGAAAATTGAATATAAAAAATTCAGAATACTTCATATATAATCAAATAAATAGTATAAGAAGTTTATTGGAAAACAATCACACAATAATTCAATACAGAATTGATGTATCTAAGAACGCCACAAAAATAATCAGATGAACAGTAACTGGAAAACAATCACACAATAATTCAATCTAGAATTGATGTATCCAAGAATGTCACAGAAATAATCAGATGAATAGTATTTACAGTCAACTCCAGACCAATCAAACAATAAAGAAATTCAGTTCAATTGACAGATCAAGAAGTAATAAAAGAATCAAGAAAATAGGTTTTTAAAGGCAATATGATAAACAATGATAACAAAAAATAGTGAGCACTCTCAAATATGATCAAGAACAATTAGATCAAATTATACAGATGAAACAATAATTCCAGTGAATTCATAATAACACCAGTAAAGAGAACAATCAATAATGTGCGAAGAACACTTAATTGAACGATAGATAACATAAAAGATGTGTTCAAGAATAGGGGAAGAAAGATCAAGAACACAAGATTTTATATTGGTTCACCCTTCCTTAAGGGCTACGTCTAGTCCTTTTCCAACTAGCAAAGAGTTTCACTAAAAAATATCACGAAGATCAGTTTTACACATATTATAACACTTGCAACCAGCAAGCAACCACTGCTCCCAGCAATAAACAGCCTATTGATCCCTATAGCAGTTGTCTTACCAATGCAGAACCTAATGCACTAAGTTTGTTACAATTACAAACCCTATGTAATATGTAACACTACACTCACAGTACAAGAAAGATCAATCGAAGAAACAATTACAATAGTGAATCCACTCAACAGATTACAACTGTATAAGAACAGAGTAGAAACACTTAGCTTTGGATTAAGATCACAGTATCACAAATTCACATCCAAAGAAATGCTCCAAGATTAGTGTTCTTGATGAAAATCAATTGCTAAAAGATCTCAAGGGTGTTCGTGCTTTTTCTCTTTTGGAAATTTCACAAGTATTCGCTCAAAATGACTTAGATATTTTGAAATCACGTGTATGACCTGTACATATTCATGAAATCTCTTAAACTAGAGTTTAGAAAATCTTTAACTGCAAGAAAAAATGGAAACATATACAAGGTCTAATAAAGGCCTAATATAGACAAATGGAAAAAATTAATAATTGCAAGACTCAAAACAAAAAAATTACATAAAAATACAAAAAAGTTATTCTGAATCCAAGCCTCCTTCGCAATCTTTAAGAAGGTCTCACCCATGATGCCATCACCATCCTAGGCATGATAAATCATGTTGTGTAAGAAAGGAGTAGTATAAAGAAGTCTTATAACGACTCTAGAAGGATTTGCAAGGAGTCTTTTATTCTATGCTCTATGTAAAGAAGTTTTCAAGGTCAAACAGCAATTATAATGAGAACGTTAAATCTAATGTCCTAAATTAATTAATAGAGTGAAATAAAGGATTCTATTCCCAAGACTAATAATTGTTATATACTTAACTCAGGATGTAATGGAAGATAAAGAAATATACCATCAAATGACAAGCGGAGAAAACGTTCAATAATTAAGACATGAAGTTTTTAGTATTATACATACATACATATGTATATATATATATATATATATATATAT
>Ga0209700_101734_pt1 | contig 45282 bp, 24 predicted proteins | sample SiratroredBW_FD_187528 | JGI IMG/M metagenome (GOLD analysis project Ga0209700, IMG submission 187528) | Root nodule microbial communities of legume samples collected from California, USA - Siratro red BW (SPAdes) (version 2) | ecosystem: Host-associated > Plants > Roots > Nodule | place: USA... | reverse complement strand
TATATATATATATATATATATATTTAGGATTTAGAGCTTAATTTTGTTTTAAAGATAACGCGAAAACGTGAAACTATGTAGGGAATCTTCACAAATTCCAGTATACATTTTCCCTTTGTGGGAACTAAATTAGTTTCAAACTTTATGATTCGTTAAATCACAAAAATATTTAATACTATGAGTTAATATGTAGACACCTCAGAGGCAGACTTTCATGGTTGAATGATGCTGAATATGTCAAATCTCAAGAAAAGGTTTGATATTAACTCTCGTATTTAGATTTTTATTTCTTTTAATTTGTCAGATTTGTTAAAATATTTTGTTTCTATTTAAATGTCATTCTAAGTGTAATATAATATTAATATTTTTTAATTATTTAGTTTTATTTTTTACTAAATATTTAATTAATAACACAGGAACTACATTATGCTGTAAGTGTCTTTCAAAAACAACAGAAAAAAAAAATTAAAAACAACTGTGGGGATAGGGGCGTAAAATATAGCAATAGAATCATATTGGCATTCCTAGATCATATAACTTTCTGAAACAATAAGATATTAATGTATGCTATTTAGAGTTAGAAAAAATTAAAGAAAAAGAATAAATTATTCCTTAATTTATTTAACTAATTCATAAATTATTTTGACCAATATAAAAGTATTTGGTAAAATAATTCAACGCGTTTTATAAATTATAAACTATTTCAGTTAACTTTTAACTTTTATTGTTATAATTTTTATATTTTAATATAGTTTTTTTGTTATCCTTAATATATTTTAATATATTTGTTTTGAGTGTTCTAATAATAGTCTCTAACATATATTTTCAGCAAATAGTTTCAATATACTTTTATTACACTCTTTTTAATATTTATTGTCTTATTTTTAACTTCTTTATGTAGATCAAATTAAAAAAATATTTTAACAGCATAGTAAATAGCTACTTTTTTTAGTGATAAAAATATGATCCATAATAAATGAGGTATGACTCAAAGATTTAATGAAATGAAAAAAAGAACAAAAATGATAAATTGATTTAGATAATATAATAGTAGGGATTTGTAAATATAAAAGAAGATAATTGTTATAGTCTCTTTCCCTCCTTTCAAAGCCACAAAACAAATGAAAGAAAAATATATTAACTCCAAAATAGAAAGAAAAAAAAAAGATACTGATTAATTAAAGAAATTCATATACATGCTTCAGTTTCTATCTTAATAAAGACTTGGTGTAAATACTCATTTGACATATTTTATATTTTTCTATCATTCTTTATGGTTTACATTATTTATTTTTTACCACATTACAATCTCTCCTTCTATGAAAATTCAATTCCACCACCAACACTTCTTAAACCCACACTTCACAATCTCCAGAAAGATCTTAATAAATACTCATTTAATATCTCTTATAGTAAAATCTTATTTTTTTTCGAGACCTTACTATTCTCTCACAAGAATAAATTAAATGAACAAAAAATAATTTAATTAAGAAAATATATTAACTAATTAAACGAATTTTTTAGAAACAGATTCATTTAATCAAGCATGGTGATACATAACTTCTCACTCAACAACAACAAAAGAAACACAAGGTGATGAAGTGTTATAGATAACAGTCCTATTATATTACTCCTACCACACACTAAAACAATGGACTTTAAATAATGATAAGATTCCAAAATTTATAGTTCTGTAATTTTTTATGAATAATGATAAGATTCCAAAACTTATATTTTTTTTTTTAATTTCTTGTATGAATAACATTAATATGTATTAAAGTTCTAACTAATTCTCATATGATACTCATTTCTTGATAGAAATTTTTTATGTTAAGATAGTTCCAAAATTTCTGGTTTAATATGGGATGAACCTCTTCTAGTTATCTGTGACTCATATTATTCTTTTGATTCCAACTCCAATTTCAGATAAGAATGCTAAAACTTCTTTACCCGATAATATTGTCTTTTCTTCCATCAAATTGAATGATATGCTAATCATAACTTTCATATAATCTCTAAATTTGGGAGCAATATAGCCGAGGAAGACAAAATTAAATATTCTCTTAATGCCTCTAAAGTGGGAGTCCGTGCTCTAACAAGATTTTCAAATCACTCAAAAAGGAAAAAAAAAAAAAGTCATAAACTTTAAAAAAAACCCTTAGAGGCTAAGGTCTGTAATGCCAAAGAGGGATCTAAATTCTAGTCTTTTATATGCATATCTTTTCAGCAGTTCTCGAGGTCTTTCCAATAAAAAATATTATCCTTTTATCCAGTAAAAAAAGACAAACCTCTTTCCATTATGATTGTGGAACCTCAGGTATATCCCATGACAAGTTTCTTAGCTTTTTTTTTAAGTATGTAAATATTTATTTTTTGCTTATAAACTTTGATGTTAATAAGATTCCTAACATCTAGTGGATTTGTCAAAAATTTATTACAAATTTATGTAATCTATTTATGGTCAAATGGTCTTCTATATCATTGATAATAATTGCACTTTATATATAGCTAGTCTTTATAGAGCTACTAATGATATCAAAAGAAGAGACCTTTGAAAGGACTTTCATAATGTTCACTCTAGCTTCTTGAATTGTGTTTCAAAATTGGATTGAATTCAATGATATGGTTACATCTAGTCTTCGTGACAGCGTTGGTAAGAGCCTTTTTGATATGTTTCTGATAGAATTTTATACAACATTAATTGTATGTTTCTTTTTGACAGTGTTTCTTGTTCTTTAGATAGAAAAAAGTTTGACCACCCTCAGTACAAAGAATTTCAATACCTTATTTTTTTCATCAACCAGTAAGATATGGATTGTTATTTGATTTATATAGCTAGAAAATGACAACATATGTGCAATAATCCAATTCTCAAAATTTACATAGGAAAGTTTATTTACAGGTCAGTTATTATCTTCAGAAAACACCATAAAAAATAAAGAATCAGATAAGTATTATTTCAAGATGGCACATAAAGCAATCTTGCATAATAGATTATATTCATTCGTAATCAATTAAAACAAAAGGATACAAAAACAAAAAAGAATAGATAATCAATTAGGAAAACAAATAATCAGTTAAAACAGACAAACACAAGAAATAATGTACTCATTATAACTTATTATTGCATAAGATGATTGATTAAACTATAGCAATAAACAAAAAATAAACAATCAATTAAACAGTAAAGTAACAGATTAATCTGCACTGGAAATATGATTAAACAACAGATTTAGCATGTTCATGTATATTATCAATCTTATCTACAATCTTTGAACATTCAACAATTCATTCAACTATTTAAACAATATATTAAGAAACAATTTCACTTGAAAATTTTGCAGGAGCTTCTTGATTTCAATTTTCATATTGCTTCTCTCTTGCAAAATAGAGAATTCAACTAGGTACCCATTTGTGTTTTAATCCTTTCATTTCAATAGTATTGATGTTACTTTTGGGCTACCAAGAATGTTTTCCAGTTAGAACACCAAATTTTTTAAAATAAGAAGAATTTGATGTATGACCATTCTTTAATTAATAAAAAAAACAAAAAAAAAAGTGTACTTGATGGATTTTTAAAGTGAACAAATTTTTGAAAGATTTTTGTTTCATTGAAAACGAATATCTAATTCTAGTTCTATCCATTACACACTTTTGGGAATTAACAAGGGTGTTCAGAGGTTAGATTTTCCATTATAAACTTTGCAAGAGTTTTCTCAAGATCTTCAACTTTGTTTATAAAGTTCTTCTAATTCTAGTTCTATCCATTACACACTTTTGGGAATTAACAAGGGTGTTCAGAGGTTAGATTTTCCATTATAAACTTTGCAAGAGTTTTCTCAAGATCTTCAACTTTGTTTATAAAGTTCTTGCAATCTTTAGAAATTTCAACTTGCAAGGTTAAATTACAATTACAAGAGAAGTTTTTTGTCAATGATTTCCAAATTTTCAAAATCATAATTTAGATTTTCATTCTCCTCTTCTAATTATTTCAGTCTATTTTCTAACCATTTATAATCCATCTTGAACTTTTTGTTTAAACAAGTAAGTCTATTTGCTTCTTCATGCAATTCTTCAAAATAATCATGAAGCTCATCATATTTAATTGAATATTATAGTTAGAACTAACTACCTTGCTTTCTTGAGAGCAAACATCAACAAACATGTGTTGAGATCCTTCTTGTTGTTGTTGCTTTCTTTAATGTTTTGGTGATCTTTCTCCAATGTTTCCAACATTTCTTTTGTATTCTTAAACTTTGAATCTTTGAAGAACTTCTCCAAGTTGAGTGCATAAGCTATGGTATGTTTTGTTCTAACATTGTATTGAACTTTTTTATTTTCCTCGTTAGTCCAAGAGTCAAAATCTTTCTCGACCTACGTATTGTTAATGATATGCATAGGAGTATTGTTAATGATATGCATAGGAATATATGGTCCATTTATCACATCACACCATATCTCTCTAAAAATTGATTCTAAGAATATATTTGCATTCTTATTTTCTAGAAAGGACAATTTTCATCACAAAACATTGAAGGTCTGTTGATATTAGAACTTCCTAAAAGAAATTTGATTTTCAAAGTCATTAAAAAAAATTAAGATCTTTTTTTGAGAAAATTCCAAAAACCAGCTTTTGAGACAAATTGTTAAAAAAAGTGAATCGCTTTATTAAATCAAGATGAAGGGGGAATTGGTTTTCAAATCTTTTCCAAAAAAATCTCATTTATTGGAATTATTCTAAAACTTCTTTAGGATATAAAAACTAAATGCAATTGAAGTGGAAGCAAGATTGATACAAGAATTTGGTTGTAATATAAAATATTTTTATACTTTAAATTTATTTTAAAACAATTTCAACTAGAAAATTAGAATGTAATAAATTAAACTACTATTCGACTTCCCTTCTATAGTTTGCTTGTTACTTTAGTTTAACTATTATTCGTCATACTAAAACCATATAAGGTGCAATGGATAATTAAGAATGCAAAAGTTATATTTAATAAACAAATTATCATTGATTTCTCCATTGAAAATATAAAAGTGATGTCTTATATGATATGTCTATCAAAGCAACATATCTTTTTAGTAAACCTTGACAATATGACAAAAAAAATCATGACCATCTTACTAATAAATTTAATTTTGAATTTAAAGAGAGGTGACATTATGACCTTTATTTCCTAAATAGGTTAATAAGATCTAAAGAGAATAATAGAAAAGAGAAAATCCAACATTTAAGAAGGAAAGAAAGAAAAAGAACTATTTGGTCATCCCAAAAAGTTAAAAATGTATTGCTGGCAAAAAAAAATATTTATAACCTATCTAAATTTTTAAGTTTTCTTCCCCTTGTTTTTCTTCTAACTTTTTTAGTAGTTTTCGAATCCTAAATGTTGTCTTAGAATAATTTGAGGATGTTTTCCCAGATCTTCATAAGGGGTTATCACCTTTAATAGGAATAAAAATATTGAATTGACTTTATTCCTAATTCTTCTTTGCCAAATATTATCAAACTCACCCAAAAGAATCAAAATGAATTCAAAAATAAGTAGAAGGACTAATTGAAAAGAGATTGTGCAAGATAGGATGAGTCACAATTATTTTTGTCCTCAAAATGAATGGTAGTTAGCATATGTTAACGGATTATCATTCCATCAACAATATAACAATCAAATATAAACACCCAATTTCAAGACTTCATGATTTGCTTGATATAATCAAATAAGGATAAACAAAGGAGATGAATGAAAACTACTTTTAAAATAAAGCTTAGATTATATGAATGGTTAGTCATGTCTTTTTCCTTGACCAATGTATCAAACACATAAGACTATTGCATAATGTATTTTACCCTTTCATATGTAATTTTGTTGTTGTATATTTTGATGATATTTTGACATATAGCTTGATTATGGATGAGCATGTGCATTATATAAGGAGTGTTCTTGAAACACTAGTAAGGAAACATTGTTTGTTAATAAAGATAAATGCATTTTTGTGATTGACCATATAATATTCTTAGGGTTTGTTGTTAGCTTCAAAGGATTTCAAGTTGATTAGGAAAAGTTGAAGGCAATTAGAGATTGACCAAATCCTACAAATATTAGTAAGGTAAGGAATTTTCACATATTGACTAGTTTCTATAGAAAACTTGTGAAAGGTTTTAGCATAATTTCCTCTCTCTTGATCAGAATTATAAAGAAATATGCAATGTTTCTCAAAATGGTCAATAAAATGCATGTCAAAACACTTGATCGATGCCTTCATATTAGCATTACTTAACTCCATAGTGTTTTGAGATAAAATGTGATGTTTTTAGTATAGGCATTGGTATTAAGAAGAATATCTCATAGCTTATTTTAGTGAAAAGTTGAAGGGTATTCTCATTAACTAGTCTATCTATGATAAAAAGTTTTATTCTCTTGTTAGAGTTTTGCAACATTCGTAACATTATATTCTTTCAAAGGCGTTTGGGATCCATAATGATCACGAATCTCTTAAATATTTAAAAAGCCAATGTAATATTAACAAGATATGAAAAATAGGTAGAGCATAATGAATAATTCTCATATGTGATCACACATAAGTAAGGAAAATTTAATATTGTGGAAAATCCCCTCTCAAGAAGATATATCTTGATTAAACTCTTACAACAAAATTTTAGGCTTTGACCACATATGAGAGTTGTATGCAAAAGACGATGATTTCTCTAATATCTTTCTTGAGTTCTCGAAGGGGATCACATAAAGGCTATTTTCAATAAGATGGATACCTTTTCAAATATAAAATGATTTATGTACCTAAGGGATCTTTGAGAGATACAATCATAAAGGAAACACATGAAGAAGGACTCTTGGGACATTTTAGGGCATATAAAACTTGGCAATAACACATGAACATTTCTTTTGGCCTCATATGAGAAAACATGTTCAAATTTTTTACAAAAAGTGCATCACATGTAAAAAGGCCAAGTCTAAGGTTTATCCCTGTGGACTTTATACACCTTCTTCTTATTCTTAGTTTGTAGCTTTCGTGGTTGTGGATATATTTTTTGGAATGACTCATTTTATCTCATGCCACAAGGTTGATTATGCTTGTCATGTTGTAAATCTCTTCTTGAAGGAGGTAGTTCTTTTTTATGGACTTCCTAAAAGCATAGTGTGTAATAAGAATTCAAAGTTTTAGTCACTTTTGGAGGACCTTGTTATGGGAAAAGCTTGGAAATAAACTTTTATTTTCGGTTACTTATTATCCTATACTGATGGTCAAATATAACTATAAATAGAATTTTATATCAACTATTAAGATGCATTATATTTGGGAACTCAAGAGAGTGGGAACAACTCTTATATAATAGGGTGGTCAACATCACAACTTCCAATTTTCCATTTGATTTTATTTATGGATTCTGTTAACACCTTTTGATATCATACCTCATCCAAACTTTGACTCTATCTTGTAAAGCTGGATATGCAGATGAGTCCATTCATTTAAGCCCACACTTGTATAAACCTTCACTAGAAAAAACTTGTTCGTATGGCATCCATTTGCGTAATAACAATTTACTCAATCCATTAAACAATGCATAACCGATAGAAACAAGAAAGATTAAATTCTAGATTGAATTACGCTTAATGATGCAAATTATAGGTAGGCCATACAGCCCATGGGTAAAGCTCCTTTAAGCTATAAGTTTTTCAAATTAAGTATAAAAAGCCCACATTAAACAAATTATAAAAAAAAATGCAAACTCGCACTTGTAGGGTTGCAGGTAGTACATGGGTTGTTGCCTAAATATCCAACTCTATTATGTTATGCAATAATGGGTTTGAAAAGTCACAATTAAGATTTGCACACGTAGTCAAAACTCAAATTGAGGAAAAGGTTTATCAATATTACAAACGTGTAAATCAAAGAAGAAAGGAAGATATCCTTGTTAAGTCACTAAACGATATGACATAATCCCTTAAATAATAATTTTGATGATAATAAATACTATAAGACATGTATAATGGTTTAAACAAATTAATAAGCATGCAGACCACACATTAAGACAAAGAAGTAGGACTAACAAACGAAATAATAATGTCAACATACATGGCCCAAACACACATTCCAGGATGGTTCCGTTGATTGATCTTAAATGTACTAGATGATGTCTAAACACTATACTCAGTGGAAAATTTTGACTAGTAGCTCAAATAACATGCTAGACAAATAATGAAGATGAAATAAATATTGTGGTCTTATAAAACATGGATGAATGGATAGATGAACTCATCAAGCCCGAAAAACATCAAAGGTCTATTGAGGCTGGACGTTATCCTTGATGAAAATCAACTGGACGATATCATCAAGAAAAATTGGACAGACGATTCAATAGTACAAGGTCACAACAAATTGATCTATAGTGATTGGTCATACTAGAAGAATGCACCAGACAATACATACATACCAAAGAGCATCAGAAAATGCATATAGACCAAAGAGCGTAGATGATTTGGTCAATATTCGAGACAGACGAAACCAGTCTTATAATGCATCAGACGAAGTGGTCAATATCTTCATATTCGCATAAGTGAGTTTATAAACTTAATATTTAAATTTTATTATTGCTCTCTTATATTCGTCGAATGATTTTTAAAATTCTTTTTAAAACTATAAATTAATACATTTTTATTCTATAAACAGAAATCACAAGTAGATCAACATTTAATGAAATTTAAAAATACTTTTTAATATAATTGTATTTTATTCTAATTGACTTCAATATGGACAGACTTAGAATTGAAGAGATTATATTATCCAAGTAATTATATGATTGACTCAGGTACTCTATTGAAAATTTCAAATTATCAATCAAGAGCAAATTGTTTTCAGACTGGATTGCAGTATTGAAAGACTTCAAAAATACACCATAAAAAATAATTCATATTTAAGCATCTATAGAGTTGTTGAGGAAAATATTCAAGAAGAAAAGATATATCAAACATTTCCTTATTAGGAAACTGGCAGACGAAGACAAGCTGCAGTGAAAGAATTATACAAAAAATCTTTAAAGAAATAGTCAAAACTTCAAAGGATCAAAGACTCAGAAATAGAATGTAGTCAAGAATAAATCGCACAAGATATGAAAAAATCAAGTATGGAGATAATAGAGCTCAACGTTCAAATTTATGACATATAAAGAAAGAATTTAAAAGGCTTAATTATATGATAAAAACACAAATATTACAACAAAGTTAAAGTTGTCATATATAGCGTCGGATAGAAGAAAAGACAAAGAAAAGAAGAGACTCATGAAGAAATAAATTATTACATCAAGTCTCAATGCTCGAATTTCAAACAATAAATGACTTAAAGTGGATGATAAATCAAGAATATATTAATGATATTCATCAAAGCAAAAGTTGATATTCAGACAAAATACAAGATTCACTATCATTGTTTCAAAGATATATATAAAGACTATTGAATATCATGAAGAGGATGACATAAAAGATATATGAGGAACACACCAAGAAATTCATTATGAGAAATACAAAAAAAAAAATCCTGAGCGAGTTCATTTTTTATATGTTATTTGAGAGCAATCAAAAAGAATGTTGTGTATTTAACTATTGTAAACTTCTTCACCTTGTGAAGTATACCCTATAAGCTTTTATTTTTCTCTTTATTAAAAGATTTTTTCGTTATTGTTGAGTCTTAATCTCATAAAGAGATTAGGACTAAGTTTGCTTAGATAAGTGTGAATACTCATTTCTTAGAGAGGTGTGAATTCTTATTACCTAGAGAAGTATGAATACTCGTTGGCAAAAGAGATTTAAATACTTGTTATATGAAAAAGTGTAGAACACTCATTCCTACTTTCTCATTTTCACCATTTACTTGTTATTCTTCATGTTTTTTTTTATCTTGATTTGAGCTTAATCATTTTTCATATCTCTTAGAAGTAAACCTTCAAACTAATATAATCCTCTTGCATTACATTTATGTTTCGTGATATGCTTTCTAGAGTTCTTGAATAAGAAAATAAACAAACTCAATAATTATTACCTTTTCTAGATCCTACTTTCCTTATCAAAATCCCTTTTCTTAAATGAAGTTAAATCTAATGTTTTTTTTTTTTTCTTTCAATGGCAGTTGGACCGATTTTGGATATTATAGGTCAAGATGTCCAGAGGTTGTTTCCCAAATTTTTTAGAAAAATTGAATTATGTTTCTACTCTAGTTCCCTCTTCCAAACTGGTTTGAATGGCATATGGTCTATTTTGGTTTTTCATAAAGGTTATTTGTCTCTCCTTTACCATGGAGTCCTCTTTTCCTCGCAATACTCTAGACATATTGTTGATCACATTAGAAACAAACTCTCTTTCTAGCTAGCAAGGAAAACACTTATCTATTATGGCAAGAGTCCAATTATTGGTGAACTCCATCATCTTAGGTATGGTTCTCTACAACTTGCAAGTATATATTTGCCCCACCACTTTAATAAAAAAATTTTGGAGACTTGGATTCACAAGTTTATTTGGTTTGGTTATCAGTAAGAGGAAAATTGTCACAGTTTTTAAGGAAGGAGGTCTTGGATTGATTTACATCTGCAATCTCAACAAAGTTGTTGTTATCATAAGAACCTAGGACTTTTTTCCCTTCTCATTCATTAACTCTGTTGTCTTTGTACACGTTATATGGTATATCTAGTTCATATGTAACAATGTTACATTTAAAAATATGAACATCCTTGTTGGTTGCATTGGATCATAATTAAACATGATGTGTCATTTTTGGCTTTATTAAAAAAGAATAGTGCCATTAAAACTGAAGACTTCCCAATTCTAAAATTCTTATCCCTTGAGTTTGTTCCTATCATTAGTGAACTTAACTATCACTCAATCGTTGCTCACTGCATATTTTCTCTTCTTTAATGTTTGGCTGTTGATATATTTTTAGATAAGGAAACACTTAAAGATAAACTAGCAAATTATATTTAGTGGAGTGATGTGCCAAATTTTATAGGTTATGATTTCTTTAGGAATAGGACTAGCATGTGGTTCTTTAAATACTGTGTAATTGTATATGTTTGATGAGTATTGGTCTCAAAATCTTCTTTTATGATGTACTTTTACACATCATACCTTTCCCTATTAAAAAATAATAATTTGTACATAGAAGGTTAATTTTAATATATAGAAAATCCATTCAATTTTATTTTTGGTATTTTTCTGTCATAGAATACCTTTGTCCAGAAACTTTTCTGTACTTACTCTTGGGATTCCTCATATTTGTTTCCTTTTTCTTGTCATCCTTTGCTAAGATGCATTTCTTTCATACCTTTCAGATTTGTATATTATGTTGACAAAATTGGCGTAAAATGCCTCCACCACCACCCACCAAAACTACAATGTAATATGCAAGTTTCGGCTCTAATTTCTCAATCACTTGGGACCCATATTTGAGGCTGTCCATAAAATAACACTTCATTTTTTCAATTCTAGAATTTGCTGAAAAAAAGTTTAATAACAGGTGCCATTATCAGATTGGTTAAGGGTTACAACAAGGTTTTCTCTAACAAGGTATACCAATCATTGCAAAATAAAGCATCAAACCCTTCCCAACAGTTCTCTCTAAAACTTTCAAAAAGCAGGTAAGATTTTTGTAGCCATATATATGACTTGAGCATGGTGATGCCAGCCTCAACAGAAAGCAGATTGAGACATGTTGAATATCATGCATGCGTGTCATTTTAGTTCTAATTAATATCAACCACTAATGTAAATTTTTTCTTTTTGGGAAAAAACAGTCATATACTTTACTTCATATAAAACAATTTCAGTCTGGCCTCAACTAAGTCACTTTGAGCTAATGTTTCCAGCCTTATCAAAGCCTTTCAATTCACTCTAAATGTTAATTATGCATGAAGCAATAAAATGATGAACATAGTTTCAACTCTAAACCATTATTAGTTAAGACAATAGACGATTTCTTGTAATTCACTTCAGCTAAACAATTTACTACTGCCAATGAATTGCTAATTTTTACTACATAGTGAACCAACACATCTCAAGATTCTGCAAGATTTCATTAGCACAGGAAATTGACAAAAGCATTCCTATGAATACATTACAGAGAAAGAAATACAGTCACGGAGGTCTCTTTTATGTGGTACAGTGATGCACTGAAATAGAAGAATGTGAAGGAGTGTTTAAACAACACAGGATTAGCTCATAGTAAATATTTAAAAAAACTGGGGTACCCCATGTTACAATAAACTAAACTCTCGTGTCTTCCTTTGGCAAAACTATTCATGTGGCTGTAGCATCAAGATATAAGTTCTTCTGTGAATTTGGGGTCTCAAAACCAGAAATTAATCTACTAAGATAGTGAAATCTATTCAGGAATTGAGCTCTCCGAATAGATGTTCTTCCATACTGTCTTGAAGATCAAATCTCTGATTACATGCTTAAAGGGCACACTTATCTGTCATCAAGGTATAACTAGAAAAACGCTCGGCTACCATAGAATACACGTGATCCATCCATTTTCTTATCTATTTCTAACTTGCTGTTGTTGTGATTTTGAATCACATCACAATGGCCTTCACTCTCAGGTTTATCAAGGTCCATTGGGAGCTTCATTTTTGCCAAAGACTCTGTGAATTGTTGCATGCTTCTCATATAGATGTCAACTATTTGCTGTTGCATAGCTGATTGCTCAGCCTCCATATTGATGTTCCCCAGTGGAGCAGAAAAAACTTGACCAAATCTTGCTGCTTCTGTATTCCTTTCACTATTGATCTCCTTCTCCTTGTTTGATGGGAACTTTGATTCCTTATCATTTCTGGCTCCACTTTCTTTCTTGGAAGTTGGGGTATCTGGACTAGCACCAGAATTCTGATAACCTTCAACCGTGACCGAAACATGGAAAGAATTTGTTGACTCACCCCTCAAATTACTCTTGTCCTCAACTGAATCAGCTGAGTTTCTATCATCACTTAAGCTTGTAGTAGTAGAGCTAGGGAACACAGAATTCAGAATGCTCTCATTTGGTGAAGTGGACTCATGATTCTCATCTGGAGCTGTCACAGTCATTTCATAATCATCACCTTGAGGAGAATCGCCAAGTTGGAGAAAAGGTAGAAATCCTACTGAATTAGGCCTTGAAGCAGAAGAACCATGAGATTCCAAATTGAAGTACTCAGACACCAATTTCTGATTCTCCTTCATAACACCAACATCAGGAAATTCAATTCTAGAATACTCAACTGGGTCTGCAATATCTTCAGAGATTTTTGGATCAAGCAAGACAACTTCTGAGGATATGGATGAATTAGTAGCTGATTGTGATATGGAACTCACCGTGGAACTGGTTGGAAAATATGTGTCCAAAGACACTGTTAATTGGACAGCTCCAGCAGGACAATGGAAAAGATCAGTGGAGGAAAGGCTATAATCTTCAGTCACCTTTCCTTTACGAACAACTTGTGAAATTTGGACCAAAGCAAATCCCAAAAGCTGGTCTTCCAAATGATTTCTTGACCTGCTAAACATCCAAATCTCACACTTGAGAACAGCATCCATCTGGGTAATCTTCATCCTCAAGTTTTCATTGAATATTGGGTTTTTTCCTCCTCCAGTTATGATTCTAGTGGAGAGAGTCACATCAGGGTTGTACGTAAGAGAGAATTTGGCATACACATCCTGATTATCATAGATGCATATATTATGTATGTTCCTAGCATGATGAACATAGATATCAAGAATCCCAGAGAACTCAGCATCATCATCTGCATGATTCATTGTGTTCGAGTTTGGATTATACCTGAAGCTGGTAGTTTGATGACTCTGATCAAATGAATTCATTCTAACCTGCTCTTACCACTTGAAAACTTGTTCTATAACTTGCCAGAAAAAGACTCAAGGATAAGGAACTTTAACACAAGCAGAGTTCAGATAGATATTTTGGTTCATCTCATCAATGATCCTACAATAAGGGTACTTAATCCAAGTTCCCTATACTCTTGAATGAGTTTTCAAAATTCAAAACACCTTTTTCATTACAAGAAAAGGGTTAAACAGAACTAGAACAGAGTTTTCTAACCTAGTTGAATGAGTAACAAAATAGAGACTAGTTAAAACCTGATTCTAAATATACAGTGGATGATGATGTTCTTGTAGGGTGAAGATGTTTGTGATATGAATCCAACAATTGAGACACAAACAAGAAAGAAAAGTGGGAGAGAAAGAAAGAGTTAAGGTGTAATGAAGTATGGAGATGGAAGGAAGAGTTAAGGAAGATGTTGTGGTAGTAGGTGAAAAAAATGAAGGATCAAAGCATGAAAATGAACAGGGAAAATGATGATGACGTAACGGGCTGTTGGAGGCCACCCTTTTTCTTCGATTGATTCTGTTTTTGCTTTTACTGGTATGAAATAATTATATGCAAGGAGATATTGGTGTACCACCAATTCAGTATGAATACGATAGTAAATCACTTTGGATCATTTGAACACGTTAAAGAAATTGAAGACTCATAATAAAGATTTATTAAATTTTAGGGTGTATTTCACAGAGTAAAATTAAAATTATATGTCGATATTTAGTGCCTTCTTTTCTGTTTTCTAGTATTTTTTACATTATTTAATGTTCATATACTATGTTAATTGACGTAAAAAAAAATGTTTAATTAATAAAAAAATAAAAGCATAAACCACGTAAATAAATATAAATAAGAAATAGAGTGAAAAATATACTTCTAAAATTACATTTACTTTAGTTTTCTTACATGTCGCTGCATATTTTCATATCTCATCTCATCTATCAGTTTTCTCATTAACCAAACAAATTACTAGCTTGGTTAAGAAAGAATATTAAGTTCTATTTGTTACCACGGGAAGAAATGTTAGGTGAAACCAGGGAAATGATTGAAAACATGTGAGAATAAAGTGAAGTTGAAAATTGTTTAACTAGAAAAGAATGAAAAACCGGATAAAAATAAATGGAAAGCAATAAATGTTATTTCACTATTTAAAAAAATTCTTCTTTTCAATTATTTTATTTATTTTTATGAATTAAAAAAATAAACTTTAAATATAATTTAACCTTACAAAATTAATTTGTAAAATAAAGTTCACACCTAATAATTGATTTTATCTTCACTTAATGTAAGTTCTAGCATTTATTTTCATCAACTTTTCTCTTCTAATTCTTCATTTATCAAAAACACCACTAGAGAAAGTTAAGAGAAATATGGTGAATATAAAATCTCTAAAGAATTTATCTTTAATAGAAAGAACGAATGGTGTGATTCATATGTGTGATTTTTGCATTCAACCTTCCTTAATGGAATAAGATTTTTGTTGTGAGTATTAATCTTTCTTTTGGGGTGGGGGACAGAAGGGTTTGTGTCTTTTTCCTTTGCTTCACATTGCAACTTCCAATTTCAGTGATTCACTTGTTCCACACACTAAGAGTATTGGCATTAAGGCCCCACAAAAACCCAATTGGTCTACTTTGCATTATGAAAACGTAGAAAAATCTCTCTCATTGCTTCTATAAAATGAGGTGGCATTAGGCACTCTTTTTCTTGTTTCCCTTTATCAAAGAGTGTGTAAATCAAATCTATGATAGAGATTGAAGAGTGCAATGGTGGAGTTATTACAGAGCAAAAGCTACAACACAAAGAACCTTTGGAGCAACTCTAGAAAGCCTCAATCATAGCTATTGATCAAGTTCAAAGTAGTAAGGGAAATAGGGAATCCATCAAATGCTTAGTGAGTATATGAGTATGATCATTGATGCAAACAGAAATCACCACAAATTTTAAAAATGATGCATGCAATACTGTTATAACTTTTTTCCATGTGATGTGATTGATATAAAATATTTACTAGTTTTAATGATAATCAATGTGATTGAAAAACCTACTTTTATCAAAAATTTTAATAGAATTGTTGTCATAATATAGAGTTTAATAACTATTTATGTAATTTCAGTATAACAGAACTTTTATTCTCAAACAATTTAAAATCATTTTAGGTATTGTACAAGCTTAATAAACTTGTCATACATAATTGTTTGTAATTAAATAACAGTGTGAAACTGTTTTAAGCTGTAGAAATGTATAACTTATTTTCACTACAATAAAATATGTAAATTAATTTAAAGTCAAAATAAAAATATTAAATTGGAAGACTCAAAATCAACCTAAATCATTAGAAACATAACACAATATAAAAAAAAGTTGTATAGTATTGTAATCAGTATTTGTTTAAGAGTTTAAAAAGTATAAAATTATAAAACTATTTAAAATTTTAAATATATATTTAGTCTCTCATATTTAAATCATTTTTTTTATCTTCTGAAATAAAATTAAAATCTTTTAGTCCATGCAATTTAAAAATGTATGTTTTAATACCATGCTCTAAATATCGTTATAGACTTTTCTTAAATGATTGATAATTTTAAATAGTGCATAAACCTACTTCAATTTGATATTGAATCACATGTTTATTTCCTTACAAAATACTCATTTTGATAATGTATAGGCGTAAGACATAAGATTTTTGAACGGAAACAAAAAAATAATAAAAAAACAATTTTTTAGATACAAACAAAAATAAAAATTAATTTTAAATTTCAAAAACTAAGAAAAAAGAAGTAGCCTAACTCTAGTTGGAGAGAGAAAAAACACATTTGAATCTATTTAAAATATATTAAGAGTTGACGTAACTAAAACCATTATAACGCGATTATTTAAAAATATTAATGTTTCTTAGGTCATTTGAGTTGAATTTAGGTTTGCCCGTCATTAGTTATTGACTTTGTTCTTGTTAATTGGTAAAGAATTCTACATATTAGAATAACTTGAATCATGTTTAATGTGATCAACCTTGTTGAATATTAAATATTAAGCAAAGCCTATGGCGTGAAAATCAATTTTGAAGAAAAATTTATATTATAGATGTATTCAAGTTTTAAGTTATTTGAAAAAATATTAATTTCAAATCAATAAAAATAATTAATAGTTTCTTTCCAAAATGTTGACCTGTACGTTTTAGTTTCGCCTAGTAGTCAATATTCAACACATGTCGGAGTTAGTAAGGAAATTCTTGTGTTTTAATATTCAAAGTTATCACTTATAATTAGGTCTTGTTTAAATAAACTTAAATGTATATAGAAAAAAGATTAAATGAATTAAATTTATAATATAGGAACTTAACTTTATGTAGAAGTTTTTTAATCTCATTTCTTCAAAAACTAAGATGCATAAGTTGCTTTTTTAGTTTATAAAATATTTTGATGTATTTATTTATTTATTTATTTATTTATAAATATTTAAGTATAAAAATCTAATATTTTGGTACATGTAAAAATTTAATTAAACATACCGTAGTCTAAATTAACTTATCCTAACTAGCATTAAATGTGAGCTAATATTAACTTGTTAATTGAGGTAATTTTAATTAAAAATTTATTTGGTGTAGAAATTGATATTGTAGAGCTTTGAGAAGGCATTTGGATAGAACTGGATAGTGTAGTCTATAAACCAGTCTGGTGTATTTTATTACTCTTCATATGGCTCTGAATTAAGTAAAGTTCTAATTTGTATGAGAATAATTATTCGCATAAACGAAAAAACTTAAATATTTTGGCGATTGTTAAATTACAAAAATATATACCACTTTTGTCCTGCGCGTATATAAATCCTTTGAGCTAGTCTCAAATTAACTTTATTTTATAAATAAAAATAAATAAAGCATGTGCAATAGTCCACAACATGCTTATACGAACAAATATAAGTAAGCATTGTAACGTAGGGTTTTCAAAAGTTGTTTTATTTAAATACAAGTCCATATGGATTAATTTGCTGAACTTTGGCTTAATTTTATAAGTTGAAATAGTCTACGTATACTTGGCTATATTTGCGTTTGTATGGGACACATTAACAACAACGTCGGATTAACACCTAAGCATTATTCACTAAAATCAATGTATCAAGCTAAAATGTGGAGTATCTTATCATTAAAACTTAGAATGCATACAAGTTTATTTCGAAGTTCCACACTTGTTAGAATGCAGTAAAATTAGTATAAATTGGTGGTGATTATAAGGTATATATTTATTAATTACACGTTTTTTACTTCAACTAAAATTAGTATAAGTTGGTTGTGATTATAAGGTATATATTATTTATTAATTACATATTTTTTACTTCATTTATTCTAAAAATTTGGGTGTATCATACTTGAAGGTAGTAAATTTGGTGTGATACGTCTTGCGAATATCATCTTAGTCTTGTGTAAGAGCAAACTCTTGTGGGCTTGAGAGGAACTATCTGACAAGACAACATGATTGGTTGAAATCCTCTCCATTGAAAGAGCGACAAGTAACATAGGTAGCTTGCAGTACAAGTTTCAAATTACTCTCTAATGAGAAGTAGACAAGTGATACGGATTCACTAAGTAGGAGGTGCAAAATGGAAACCGAAAACGTCTATTGTAATGGAAGAAAGACTTGGGTTGTAGGATCGTTACACTCAAGCTTCAAAGAAGAGCTCTTGGATGAATTCTTGGATGAACATGATCTTCAAAAGTTTGCAGAAAACTCGAAAACAAAAACAATTAAAGAAAATGCAAGAAATAAGATAATGCTAGGAATTAGAACAACACCTTGCACCACCCAAATTCATAAGATAAGCAAGATGGTGATTCGCCACTTATGGCATAACTCATAAGATAAGAATCAATGTTACGAATTGAAAAGATCCAACAACATACATGTCATGTTGTTGGATCTTTTCCTCTAACATTTATAAGGTGCTCAATCGTTAAGAGCCTAAGCTTTTATACCAATTATGAAAAATAAGTAAAACACAAGAAATGAGAGTTGAATTGTGTTTTAAAAAAAATATTTGTAGTTTTCGTAAATATTGTATGATGATAAGTTGTTAGACAAACTATCAAAGACTTTTGAAAAACTAAGTTTGAAAAATCCTCCTTCTTAGGTTAGTACAAATTTAATAACATGCAATTTTAACAGATAAGAAAAGAAGAAAATCCCTAGTTATTTTTATACTAGTTTTTCTTATAACGTAAACTACCTTTAATTCTCAATCAATAGATTGAATTTCATTGTTCAGACTAATGTCGAAAATGGTAACATAGGTATTCTTTCAGCATATAGCCACTCTGGGCTAACCCGTACAAGTATTGTTTTGGAATGTAGCTACTCTTGGTTATCCAGTCAAGTATTCTTTAAATGTTTAGCCACTTTTTACTAAAAAGTTGAGTATTGTTTTGGAATATAATCACACCTGACCAACCCACCAAGTATTTTTTAACAAATAGTCAGCTAAGACAGTGGTTTTTCTAATATGTGATAAGAAAAGATCAGAAGATTCACTCACTAGAGAGGGTAGTGTCTTTTAACATATGCAAGGTTAAGATATATCTTATAATTTTCTAATGAACATGACAATGTTCTTAGGGCATAAAAATATTTTAACAATGTTTTAGCACATTTTGCAATTTGAACTTCTTGTTTTTCTTCTTGAAAGATAGTTTTATATAGGCTTAGGAAAAAAGAGTCGTTGCAAACTGGTCGTTGAGCAGTTTCAACTCCTAAGAACATTTTCCTTGCATCTGAGCAGCTTGAGCATAGAAGATACATTAAATACACGACATGCATTCATTAAATACCCTTCTCTCCTTGAAGCAACATCCTCAAGCTGGAGAAACTTATCAATCCTTGGTCAGAGTATATTTACTTGAAGTTATATGGAGTGTAGGAATATACAAACTAGATAGTCTTTTCCAGCATCGACAAAGCAAGCGTCAAGGAGTTGTTGAAGCACAACAACTTTAACTCATGTTCCATTGTTGATGTAACATATGATTTATGAAGTACAACACTAGCTTAATACTATGTGAGTATCATTTGAGCACAACAATTCTTATCAGACATAAAAAGAGACTAGACATAAAAAGAAACTGCATAGTGTTATATTGTCTGATAATTGAAACACGTGTGTTACATGATTTGTTGTAAACAAAAACCTTTCGTCTTACAGATGAAGCTTGATAATGTTTTAAGCTTTGTTATTTAATATCACTTAATGGAAATTTGGATTATTGGATTTTTCTCTAACAATTTGAGTGACCACTCAATGGACAATTAGAGTTCTAGAGAAAAGAAAATTGTTTTGATATCTCTCTCATTCAAACTTCAATTCATAACTTGAGCTATAAGTATTGTAACTTGAGTCAGAATGTTTTTTCCTAACAATAATTATCCCTACTTAAGTGTTACATAAAGAACCAATCTCATGTACAAACGATATATATAAAAAATAAATAAAAAATAAGAACTTAAGATATTAGTTAGACTATCCAAATAAATCAAATTTAACATGTCTAATACTTTAACCATACCAATAAACGTGTTTTTCACTCAAACTTGCATGTACAATAACTAATTAATTATAATTATTAAACATTCACGTTAAATCTAACTAACATAAAAAGTGAAACACATTACAAACAAAATAATATTCCAAAGTTGCTATTCTGTTTTCGATTTCTTTTTTTTTTTTTTTTTTTTTTCTTTTACATAAGAGATACACCTTTGTTAGTTTTCTTTAACTATGTTCTTTTAACTTTTTATATTATCTTTGTGAGTTAGTTTATTAGTTTGTTTTCTTTCTTTCGTTTTATGAATTTATTATAACTCTGTAATCTTTTTTTTAACTAAATTTCATGTAATAATTCTAAGAAAACTAGTATTTCAAATTTATATCAATATAAATTTAACTAAAAAATTGCTCAACAAATTTTCAATACATTTGAAACAACACAATTCAAAGTTATAAATTATTTCTTTTACCTAAAGATAGCTTTTGGCACTAGAGAAGTATTCGAAATCAAAATCTTTTGCTCCGACAAACCTAAATTTCCACAGAACATTCCAAAACTTCAACATGTAAAATAAAAACCTCCCGTTACTCACATCCTAGAAATTCCTATTCCTTAGTTGATTTAGGTGAATGGAGTATAAAATTCAAATATAAAAGAAAAGGAAAAGAGATAAAATTAGTTATATATAAATGATAAATTTACTTAATATTCTCATCGGTCTACTTCTATCTATTCTCAAAATTAACCCTCTGATTGTGAAAATAATAAACTATCAACTCCATAAGTCAAAGAGAGTATATAAAATTTATAGTTTTAGAAAGATGAACATTTTAAATAAACTCCATTAAATCGACTCTTACAATTAAAATATGGATATGATTTATATTAAAAATTAAATATTAATTTAAAACTACAAAAATATTTTAAATTTTCAAACGAACAAAATTATATGTTAGTGAAATGTAATATACTATAAATCACCTTACACGACATTATTTTAACTTAACTAACCATCTTTGACTCTAAAATGTAATTAGGTCAAAACGTGGTAAATTAGTTAATCAAAACTTATACCAATAAGGAGAAGTGTAACAACAAACAAAGCGCTAGTAAAATGGGAACATATATATGCTCCTTTTAATGGTACTTGAACATTAAAGAAATTTTATTAAATAAATTGTTAGATTAATTTAGTTTATTGATTTAAAATAAGTTAAACTAATTAAAATAATGTATTGTATTAATTTTCAATTTGTTTAATGTCCTATTCCCTAAAAGTTCATCGTAATGAGAGAAAGAAAGATAAAAAGAAAAAGTTAAAGATATAATGTGAAAAGGGGTTGTGTGATTACGGCTCTCTCACTTAAGAATTGGTTTCTCCTTTTAATGTAACTTTTTAATTCCAACAAACATTAAACACGTAGGTATAGTGGTAGAAGAAAAATAGATAAAAGCTTCACCAGTCAACGTCAACGTCACTCATAAATTTCATACGTGTTTATATTCTGAATTAATTTTTTTTTTACCTTTCACCATTAGTGCTATTAAATGATATATTAAAAGTTTTACAATATTTTTATATATAACATTTAATATATATATATATATATATATACTTAGATCTTTCATTGTTATAGTTTTATTGTATATTATTTTTATTATATATGAATAATGTAATGGATGTTGATGTTAATGTAAATGATATAAAAAGTCTATTTTTATATTAATTAGTTCTCTAGTAGTATGTTTTAATATTACATCAATTGTATCAGTCGTGGCTTGTATTTTTAATTATAAGAGTATTTTTAAGAATTAAAAAAAATTGAAAAACTAAAATTTATTATATTAGTCATGGCTTGTAATTGAAGTAGTATCTTATTCTAGTAGAGCTGAAGGTTTTATATACGAGACATATTACATCACTTTCACTGATAATGATGTAATATGGAACATATTACATTAGTATATGTCTTAACCAATGTAATATGTGACTTTTTACATTGGTTAGTGTCTTAACTTATGTGATATTGACGGCTTTTTTTAAGTTTTGGGAGTTTTAGTGTTTTTTCAACCTACAACCATTTTGCCATCTAGAATATACCAAAACTAATTACAAAACAATACATTTTACAAAACTAAAATAAAAACTTAAGAAAATTAAATCAACATAACACTTAAAACCAAATACAAAACAATGTATATGTACATGTGACACACATTTATAAATTTTGTAAGTTATAATCTTTAATATTCTAATTTTTAATGTTAATAAAATGTTTTGCCCATTTATGACAAATTTTATTGTGAGTATGTCTAATGAATCGGTATATGAAAAAAGCTTAAATATGAAAAAAGCTTTGTTGATGTTAAAAAAGGGGAGAGTTTAGAGGACAAAAGTCTTAAGAAGAGAAGAAATATGGAGATGGAGCAAGGTGAACCCACGCTTAAAAGAAAATAAAAGCATTATGAGTAGTTGTTCATCTAATGGGGAGCCTTTAAGAAGAAGAAAAGAGAGTTATCTAAGATAAGCCTCCAAGAAGAAAACCAAGGCCATGACTCTTAAGATGCACAAGCCGAGGGAGGGGGAGCAACGTACAAGTGCTGATTGTTGATCAAGTACTGAACTTATTATAGGCGTTCATCAACAAAAATTATAAACCAACAAATCAATCCTTCATGTTAAGATATGTTTATTTGATGTTATAATTTGCGCGTGGTCACATGTATTGTTTTTAAGAACCATTAAAAAGGGGAAGTTAATAAAGCAAAATACAACACCCTAAACATATTTTGATTATGGTGAAAATATACTAAGCCTAGTGCTTGGAATATATGAAGCAGAACATGTCTAGTGCATGGAATACATGAAGCAAAAAAAGCCTAATGTTTGGACTACTTGAAGCAGTTGCGTTTGACAAATGTTAATCGGATCACAAATGCATATTCTTCGTTTCATAGACAACAGAGCCAAATTCACTTTGTCTGATAAGTTAAATGAAGACTTCAAGCTAATACATGAAGAATATTCCAAAAAATTAAGTTTGAAGAAACAAAAAAATTGTCTTTTATGTTTAATCCAAGAAGATTCATGTCAAACAACAATATTCAAAAAATACCTAAGGATATAAGCTAAAGTTGAAATGGTCACCAACTTCTATAACACAACCAACTTCAACTCTAGCTTAACTGTCTATCTTATATAATGTGCACTTTTAACCAATGCTTGATGTAAAATGATTTGTTATTGAGGAAGATAAGTATTGTCAATTATAAAAGATGTGGCATAAAAAAGAGAAGATATTTTTAATACTCCATGCCATGAATTTAATATTTTCAACATAAGAGCTCATCAGACAATGGTGGAAAAAGAAAGAAGAGAACCAAGAGAGTTTAAAGTTACTCAATGACCATAGAAGGGAATGCAACAACTACTTTTCTGAAGGTTACAAGAATACATGCTTTGGAGAAAAAGAGACAAGAAAGCTAACCATACTCTGCAAGTGCAAAAACTTTGTTCATTTTTTTTTTTTTTTGTATCTTAAAGCTTTGTATGAACATTGTTTATGTTCATCTTTATCTACTAATAGAGAGAGTTTAGCCTTATATATATTGAAAGATGTTAACCTCTCTAGTGAGCAAAACCAATGATCAATTGATCATTTAGATCTGTATCTGTGTTGAGTTGGGGGTCACTATTATCAAGAATACTCAACGTTGAGCCAGAAATGGTTAGTGTCAAGAATACTTTGCAGTGATAAATTGCTTAGTGAAACATAATCAATTGGTAAAAACTTATACATAGTTTGTGAAATCAAACGAACCAATATAAAAATATTAAGTACTTTTTTTTCTCTAAATTTTTTACATTGTGAGTTATTATGTTGTTTAACTAACTAAAAAAGAAGAAAAATTGAAACTAGTTTTTATAAAGATTTCTTAAATTTTTTATTTATATATTTATTATTTGATTTCATTTGCACAACCAGTGTTAATGAAAAATTGAGAAATTTTTAAAAATATAATTCAATTACTCCTGTACGTGTTATTTTATGTTTTTTACAATAATTTATAATTTTACAATTTAAATACATGTTTAGTTAGTTGGATATATATACTCATGTTTAAATTTATTTATAATTAATAAATTATTTATTAGAACTAAACAATAATTTTTAAAGTTTATATCAATATGATGCACTGGTAAAAGATTTCATAATGTTGGTTAATTTTCTTCAAGTGCAGCCATTCTAGTGTTTTGAAAGGAAGGAACGATCATTGTTGTTTTTGTTTTCTATTATACATTATTAAATTAATTTATAAGCTAATAAAGTGTGTAACTTATTAAGCTCAAATTTATCAAATAAGTATGCCGGGATAGAATTATTAATTTGATCACCACATTTAAGTTAATATATATGTTTTTGAGTTCGGAATTTCATTATAATTATACCATTATTTTAGTAAAATATAAGATTATTTTGTCTTTATTTATAAGTGATGTATAACTATTACGCATACTGAAATAATAACAAATATTATTCTAGTTTTTACTTGATACACAATAAACATTTATTTCATATAATTAAACCTTATAATAAATAAATACTTCAAAATATACAAATATTATTATATTAAAATTAATAATAAATATTATTGAATGGAGAAATAAAAAAAATCTCAATGTAAAAGACATTTTTTATAATTAATAATTCGATTATTTAAGAAAACTAATAATAAAATAACTTGTCACAGAAAATAACAAACACAATAAAATGTCCTAATATTTGAAATGAAAGGCAAATTTTATAACATAAAGGTGATAGTTTATATAGTTTTTTAAATAAAAAAGATGTCGCTCAAAACTTGTAAGTCATTTAGATTTTTCTTTCTTGAAAAAAGGTTTGTTCCTTTTGTTTTTACTATTCATTGCAATGTGTGGAGAAAAGGACCACGAGGCATAAGGTCTCGATCCGACTGAAAGAGTCACAATAAAACATATCCAACAACTTCTTTGCTGAAAATTCAATGGGAACACCCAATCACTTTACGTAATCGCACAACTTACATGTGCTCATGAATTGAAATTCTATACTAAATGAAAAGTACAAGTTTTTCTTTAGGATTTTTTTTTTGTTATTAATTTTAATATATTAATATATATATATATATATATAAATATATATATATATATATATATATATATATATATATATATATATTAAAATATCAAAATCAGTGTAATTTAAATATATAATAAAAAGATAGCTAGAAAAACTGGATAAAAAACTCAATAAAAAAATCTAAATTCATCCAAATGTGGTGAGGAGTTTTCTTTTCTTCACAAAAGGTTACATTTTTTTCATTTCTAATTAACTCTATAGAATAATGTAAAGTGGTGATGGAAATATGACTCTTACCTGCCAAGTACCATTAAAAAACATTGGACTATGGGAGTATACTTTTTAGCATAAAATTTGGATTTATGGGATACATTTTAGCATTAGATTAGAGGTTAACATCCTCGTTAAACATCTTACTTATAATGGTTAGAAAATGAAACTCTTTGGAAAGTCTTTAACTCACAATGAAAAAAGAAAAAAAAAATCTTTTATAGAGTGATATTTTTTACTCAACTATAGGTAATAGCTTGTATCATGAATCACAATAACCAGATGAATAACCAGCTGGATGAGGACAAACAATTTCCTCATCATCATGTCCAAGTAAATGAAAAAGTTGATATGAGAGTCAAGTAAATGAAAAAGTTGATATGAGAGTTGAGAGAGATAAATTAACATATATGAAAGGACTGCATAATTGGAGACACGATAAATTAACAACATTTTTTAAGATAAACTAAATTATAAACGATCCAATTATTCTTTCATTCCAATTAAAGTTCTACAAGTTGTTTAACTATTTAGTAATTTTTCAACGTTTCATATTTGTCTCTTATCATAATACAAATATTTAGAAACTTATAATAGGGAATAATTGTTTACATATGCAAATATCTTCAAGTTTTAGTAACCCAAAATAATATTTAATGCAAAAATATATTCTTTTTGTTAACACCTCATATAATATAAGTATGTAACTTGTTCTTGTATGAGCTTAGCATTCCTCCCTTCACTGTACAAGAAGATTTGAAGATGTTATTATTTAACAAGTCCCAAATCAGAGAAATAAACATACAAAAGTTTTTTTAACATCCAAACATAAAATTAAAAAAAAAAACAATTCATTAGTGCTCCAACCCTTATACAATCAATCAACATGGGACCCTATAACAATACATCCTATACATCTTTTCTAGATAAAAGTATAATACCATTCTAAATCAAAGAAACACCATCAAGTGTTAGTGTACAAATATAAGCATCTTACATTGTTCATCTATGTCCATACAAGTATTACATTAGAAAAAAATCAGATACTATAACAATAATATCTAACAAGCCCAACCAAGACTCCTATGCTCTCTCTGATACCTTTGCTGCTCACAACTACTAGATTTGGTTATATCTTCCCAACCACTTATACCTAGAAGACATCTTTAAAAATCATCTTATCTTTATAATTTCATATCTCCGATACAATAGCCACCACATCCCTTTTCACACTCTATTAACACTCTGCCTTTGACTTAGTATATAAAAGCTTTGGAAATGAAAAATGATTGATTCATGTCTAACTGTCAAATTTCCTACTCACCTCTCATAATGATCCCAAACTTTTTATGTCACCTTATAAGTAATGAAAAGGTGTTGAGCACTTTCTACGCCTTCTTGACACAGTCCACACTGCACATTCCCTAACTGCACAGGGTTGGTAGTCTGTCCAATAATAACCTTCATGCACACACAATCATTTACAGAAATCTACATTAAATTCTCATTGTTCAAAACATTATACTCACACCTACCTATCCTGTCCTCCTTAGTCTAATGGACTTTTAAAATCAAATCACACACTCAAGTCAATTTAGATCTATTTAAGAATAATAAATGCTTGTAAATGTCTTATTTACCTCTATGTCAATCTATTTATAAAACTGTTAAATTGAGTGTATGTATACATAGACCTCAATCCATACCATAATATATTTAACCTAATATTAGTCTGAGAACACAAATAATATCTCATACTAAATTAGATGTTACATTAGATTTCCAATATATCTTTAGCAAGGCTTCCAAAATTGTTTTAGCTTTGTGGATTTGGGTGTTATACAGATTTATCGGTATATGTCATTATGGGTTATGTTATGTTAAAATGTTCTTGACCATATGTAATACACAACTCTCGTTATAAATGCTTGGTTGTAAATGATTATATTGTTTAAAGTAATAGAAATTTAATTTCAATAATTATTTATTTTATTAAAATTGATAATATTGAGTTAATGTGTTGAGGGATCTTAGTCAACGATAGAATGGTAATGCTATATTTCCATTCCTATTCTATTGACATTTTAATTATTTGGAGTTTTTTATTAATTCTTAACTAATGCTTCATTAATATATTTATTATATTGTTAAATTTATATCAATTATTAACAATTCCCATATTGCAAAATAAAATAAGAAAAGTATAATTTTAATTAAAAGTTATGCACTAAATCAAACCTTTCAGTTAACATATGAGGTCATTTACCGGCCTCTACTCATAAGTGCAAGATTGCATCATATTAAAACTATCCAAACAAAATTTTGGTGGACATATACCTTCAAGAAAATTTCTTGACACTCAAACTTTAGTAAATACAAAGCATTTATGTGAATTTAATAACTAATTCAGAAACTTATTCAATATAGAGAGCATCATTTGAATATTAATCCTTAATTTCTGAAATAGAATTTAAACTAGTATATACAATACTCGGATTTTTTTTACTTATAACTCCATTTTTATTAATGAATTTCTTGTAGTTCGAGAAACTAAACTTTAATTAATATTTTAAGTGTGCCAAGTAGTGTAAGCTTTGTTGGTAATAATAAAATCTTTTTCATGATTTACTCATAAGAAGTAATAATTAAATTCATAATTAGACTTTTTTTCAGTGAACTTCATAAAATATGTCCAATATTAAGTGGGTTAACATCAAAATTTAATTGTGACTTTATCACATGTATACGTCAATCCAACAAAATAAAACATGCAAGTTTTCAAGGGGAGAAAGGAAAAATAAGAAAAAACAAGAACGAACGGAGAAAAAATAATGCAAATCATTGTCAACACTAATATGCGTGCGTTGAAAAGTTAGGCACGTTAGATAAATTAAAGCTGACTACTCATTTTCATGTTCTAAGTGATCTAGGAACCCCACTATTCTAAGTGCTAACACCACACTGTTAAAATAATATCTGCGTTCTTTCTCATTTATTAAGAAAACTTTTTTTTCTCCAGTATAAATACTTTTATTTTATTGTACTTTTCAATAGTGTTATAACTTTAAGTAATGTTTGATTATACGAAGAAATTAACAATAATAATAGAATTGGATTTGGTTTGGAATTTTCGAAAAATGTTTCTGTTACGGTTGTTCTTCAGTGTGCTTGATCTTCTTCTCTCTTCTTCTTCTTCCGTCCTGTGTGTTCTCCTAATTGTTTGATCTCGCTGGTTTATTATTTTTTCTGGTTTTTTCTGCATTTTTCTTCTCTATGTTGGTTCAGGTTGATTTTGCACTTAACGCTTTGAATTTTCTTCAGAAACTGATGAATTTGGATCATGAAGAGGGCGATTCTCCTTCAGAAACTGATGAATTTGAGGAGGAACAAGTCCAACCTCCTAAGAACTCCACTAGAGCTGCCAAGAAAACCCTTAAAGCAGGTCCCTCCATATGGAAATGATGCAGTTTTATCATAAACCAAAAATCCTCTTTCTTGTTGAACCTATAGCTGAATTTTCTGATGCTCATGTTAGATTTTTCCATACTATAACTTGAGGTTGATTTCTTTTTCTACCAACATTGCCAAAGTTGCTAAACTTTGGTGCCTTAGTGATTCTGACTTGAATAAAATGTGTTAGTTTCTTTTGGGAAATATATTGTTATTTTTATTTCGCTGTAGGGTATTCCTTGAATTTAGTTGGTACTTATGCTGTTACATACTATATAAGAAGGCGTTCTATTTTGTTTGCCTTATCCAGTTTGCAAGGTCCCTAGTGAAGAGAGGGCTCCTTTGTTGATGGACTAACTTTCACAAAATGTGTTTTGAAATTTTTGTAAGAAGATTGAAAATGGGGAGTATAGGTTTACCACTAGTGCTACTAAGGATATCCACGGTCGATGAACAAATTTTTTGCTTTAAAAAAATAGAATAGCATGTTTGCTGTGAGAATCATTCCAAAATAAGTATATAGAATGATGAAAGCTCTAATGAATGCCAACTGTTGAGATGAAGTAAGGCAGGAAGAACGTTCAAAATATTTAAGACTTCTTTTCAAAAATATCCAGAGGAAGTCTTAAACCTATCTCGATAAAAATGGTAGCGTAGAAAAAACAAAAATGTCCTTTGTCATCCCCTGTGTTTCCCCTACACACAGGTTCATACTGTAACATTCTAAAAAAATGAATATAATATATTATTTTTGTCATAATTTTCGTTTTAAATCAAATTATATATATATATATATATATATATATATATATATATATATAATAAAATAATAAATAATGTAGATATTTAGACAATTTGGATTTTAGCAATTTGGTTGTGTGTATTCGTCTCGAATTTAGAGAGATGATCTCATCATTATATTTTGGGTACTCGGTTCATATTTAGGAAGATGATCTCAACATTCGGTTTTGGGTACTCAATTTATATTTAGCAAAAATGATCTTAGCATTTAATTTTGGGTACTCGATTCATATTTAAGGAAATGATTTTAACAAGTTGGTTTTGGGTAATTGGTTATGATTTAGGAAAATTATCTTAATAATTCGGTTGCGTGTACTCGGTTCGTATTTAGAGAGGTGATCTTAGGATTCACTTTTGGTTACTCGGTTTATATTTAGGAAGATAATCTTAACAAGTCGATTTTGGATACTCCGCTGGGAATTTGGACAAGATTCATGAGGTCAGCTCGGAATTTGGACATGATTCATTAGGTTGAATTTTAAAGACCAATTCTTATAAGGTGGGCATCTCTCTAATACAAGTAGTGGAATCTGAATACATAAGATAGGTAACCCATAAGGATCAGTTGTAAGCTAGATTCTATGTAACGTTAGTTTATTTTAAATTCAAGCCATAAAATAATAATAATAATAATAACAATAAAAATTAAATATTTATTTGCATATAAAATATATATATATATATATATATATATATATATATATATATATATATATATGTGTGTGTGTATATATATCACTTTCTTTTTATTTTTTTTCAACTTAATTCTTAAATTTAAGTAAGCAATGGATGCCCCTAACTTTTTCCACTCATTCAATGCAGACATTTTGGTGTACTTCTATGGACATGAATGGAGTACCAACATAGTAAAAAACTTAGTATCTTTCAAGACAATCACTCATCAATCCCTTGACTGATCTTTATTCAACAATACTGTAAAATATAGGAAAATGCTAGTTTGACACTACTATTCACTTATACTCTTATTTAACATTGCATTCTATTAATAAAATATTGTATATGTATAAAATAATAATATATATTAGTGTTAAATGGTGTCAAGGATGAATAGTGGTGTCAAAATAGTATCACCCGTAAAATATATGTATATAAAGATTGTATAAAAGATTTTAGTGTATAATTACATAGGAAAAATGTATAGCTTAATGTAGTTTTATATTATTGTAAAATAAATATTTTGTAAAAAATTAACTTAATGTAATGTAAAATTATGTTTTACTTTTGAAAGCATAGACAAATTAATCTTATTGTTTACGTCTCTAATTCTAATTAAAAATTAGTATAATGATAGACATTCGTCAATCATATTCTTACACAAACAATTAAACTAAGGTATATAAATTTTAAATCTATAAAATAAACTTGTTGTTAAACTCAATCTATAAAATCCTCTGGATTTCTCAACATTTTGTCTCTCCATCACCCACCTCTTGGCCAATCATCATTAATTTACATTAATTTTGTCTAAAATTTTGAACAGGAAGCATTGAATTAAAAAAATAGAATGGAATCTGTAAGATATAAAAGAGGAAGTTGACAGGATAGTTAAGCTTGAGACTAGGAAATTGTGCTCAACTACACAAAAATCAATAGCAAAGATGATGAATTGCATTAGGAGTCACTGAAGTTGGGTTCGGCGTGAATTAGGTCGAGGGCCTCGAGAAAAATTAGGTGGAGGGCCTCCAAATGAAATTGCGCCCAATACACTAAAACTGAGTCCCGCTCAAACATTCCTGAAGTTAATATATTTAAATGTTACTCTACATTAGGATTAGATATCTTTAACAAGAGAGAAGCAAAGTCTAACTTGAACAATAACTTTAAAGTTCCTTATTATAATAATCTTCTTTAGTTATTATTTATTATTTTTGGTATTTTTATGAATATGAAAAGTTAAACTCATTATTGTTAAAATTAAATATAATTTATTGAATTCTCATTAATACAAATATTAGAAAGGATGAAGACCACCAACTCACCATTTCAACCTAAAAACCAATGTAGAACAAACAAGGAGAGAAACACCCATATCAGAGAAGACGAAGACTACCAACCAAACATTTCAACCTGAATCCAGTCAAGAACAGATAAGGGGAGAAGACCATTTCCATATTAACAAGACGTAAATAAACTAAATTTCTTCCGTTTGATGAAAAACATCAAAATAAATTTAATCCGTTTTACTGCTTAACTCATTTTTTTTAAATAGGTATTGAATTTATCCCGAAACTAGCCTTAACAAGGTACCATGTTTATAAGTTCTAACAGTTGGCTATATACGCAACCGCGTTTTCTTTTGACCATTATTGGGTGTCTTGTGTGTGAAATTCTTATCCAATAAATAATCAATTTGGTTTGGTTTTTAGATATTTGGATATTTAAGTGTTGTTAATTTAATTTTTAAAAGAAAAAAGGTTTAATTTAGTCTCTAAATTGACAAAACTTGATAAAATAATCCCAATTTAGTGTGAATTTGATTTAGAATTACATTTTAATGACAATGATTCTATGGAACTTAACAGAATAACATAATCGTGACACTTTTAATTCAAATCTTTTATTCTTTCTATATATGTGGATAAATTTTTTTTAAGAAAATAATTTATTTTTATATAGAATTTATATTGTTTTATGATAAAATATATTATTTGAGTAAATAAATAAAAAATTAAATTCTAGAATTTCTGAATAATTAAATTACTTGAAACTAAATAATTTAAAAAATAAATTTTTTCAATGTATCTACTAGAAAATTTTATTAATATTAATAAAATTTACTTTTTATATAAATTATTATGATTATTTTATTATTGTAGATTATTAATATATTTTTTATATTAACTGAGATTTCTGATAATTATCAAGGAGCATTTTCAAATGTGAACCTAATTATTGATGAGGACTATTGTGATTCTTTTCATACTTAATAATACTTTTTTTATCATCAACATCAATATTCTTTCTCTCATTTGTCAGATTCTTTTTTAATATGGTTTCAACCAACATTGATCGTTTTTTTTATTAATTAAAAAAATCAATAAATAATTAAAAATTCAACATCATAAAAATAATTCTTATCAATACCCATCTAAACAATTATAATTAATCTCAATTAAAAATAATTTCAGTCACCATGAATAAAAGGACTTCATAATATCAATAAAAAAATTAGAAAACTTTTGGCCAAAAGATATTAGAAAAATGATATATTTTCAAACTATTAACAATAATTTAATATTTAAATAATTTTTACATTTAGTAATAATTAAAATATTTTTATCTAAATAAAAATTAAATTAATAAACATGAAATCATTTCAAAAATTAAATAATTTGAAATAAAAAATCAATTCAAACCTTAGAACTTACTAATACATTGTACAAATCCAAACATTTTAACAAATTGATCCTTTAGCCTTTATGAAATATATTACACAAATCCAAACATTTTAACAAAATGATCCTTACCCCATTCTTAACCTTGACGAAAGATCCACACATATGAACATTATTGAGGTGTCAAAGATATTAACACAAGGAATTTATGTACAGTTTAAACATGGATTGAGAGCATAACAGTTTAACTACATCCTAAATTGTTCAGTGCTTTAGTGAGTGTGGAAGTCATAATCCAACTACCCCACCAAACCATTATTCTAAAACACCTTCCCCAAGATCTGTTACATGGTTCTTGATAGAACAAAGAATGTACAAGAAAAGAAAAAAATCATTGACAGAGAATAATATAACTTCTGGGAAGGAGTGTTCAAAGGAAACCAGACATAATCAAATAAAATCATTTCCTAACCATGCTGCTATGTTTTGCTTCAGCAGCTTTATCAGCAGCTTCCCTTCTCTGTGTCCTCTTTGCCCTTCTACCTGTGGTACTCTTCCCAACAACCTCTTTCTTCTTAGGCTCCCTCGAAGAACTTGCTCCTGAATCTTGGAAGTTCGGCCGATGAACCGGTCGAGCTTCTTGACGACCAGCCCTAACATAGCCGTTATCTCCCCATCGGCGGTTGCCAATACGAAAACTAGACGAACCACCGTAATAAGCTTCATCCATATCGTCCTCCACGTCCTCGTCCTCGTAATGATAGTAATCTTCGAGTTCCTCGTATGCATCTTTGTGAACCACGTGTTCTTCAACAGATAAAGGTTTGAACCATGATGCCCGAAGTAGCAGACAAACACTCTCCTCAAACATGTAATCTTGAATGCTGCCAGTGTAAAAGATTAAGTAGTTAGAACATGATACAGCTTGGAATGATTGTCAAACAGAAATTGTCAATATTCAACAATTCACAAATAGAATGTTTATTCGGCCATTAAAGGAACAAAAGATTGAGTAGCTGCAGAAGCTACATTATTTTGGCATTTTGTCACACTAATCTTGAGTAATTTAAAAGTTCCTCTAGTAAGAGATGGTAATAACTTTTAACACTGGTTGTTGAGATATTAGCATTTTGTTACACTAGTCTTGAGTATTTGTTGAGAGAATCCACTCCCATACAAAACTAGAATGAATTCCTCCATCACATCTTTTACCATAAGTATATTAGAAACGAAATAGAAGAAAAAGGTTCAATAATTACCTCCCATCAAGGGCACGATGAATATTGAGGAACTCAAATGGATGTTTACACTGAGGACAAGTAACTTTCTCACGGTATGTAGCCCATCGAAGAATGCATGTTACACTGCACAAAATCAAGTAAAACCATAAACAAAAATATGCAGAACAAATATTTCGAAACGATGATGATGAGGAAATCTAAATTTCGCAAACTAGAACAATTGATACAGTAGTAGTCAGAAAAAAAAATTTACCAGTCAACTTAACAAATTTACAACAGAACATCACTTATTTTATGTGGAGAAAAACCAAGTTTGTAATATTCTTTCCGGGTATAAAAAAAGGCAATTACATACCTTATATGATCAACTATGATGGATAACAGTCATATCAAAGAATTTAGAACATAGATCATTACACAACACTAATGTAAACCAGATCAATGTCTGGCGCAGGATCAATATAAACCAGATCAATCTCATGCAGTGACAAATTTCAGTCTATTCATTTAAAGGAAACATGAGATCACAAACAATTCTTGCCTCCACCATGTGAGTCTGATATATTTCATATTTTCCATTTCAATTGGATCAAGATATAAAGCACAAACAATCACTTGACTCCGAATTTCCAATGGATAATGATATATATCATTGTTGGTCAACTGAAATAACTTGAATAGACAGCATATGATTGGATATATATTATGAAGAATTCATCACATCCATGAATGTAAATTAAACAACTGAAAATGTGCTAAGGCAAACCTAGTTGTTGAACATCTAGTAAAAACCATTCTTGTGCTTTCACTAACATCCTAAACATTTAGAACATAATATCAGAATCTATGGTACCAAGTGGTCACGAGTTCAAATTCAATCTATATAATCTCCATTATACTAAATAAAAGTTGAAGTTGGCACAACTTAAAAGCATGGCTGTACATTCTCCAGGTTTCAAGCCCAAAGTGCTCTTCCATTTTGAGCTTGTAAGAGAGTTGCTACCTAAAACTAATCATCCCAATCATGCAACCTGAAATGCTTAATTGGACATCATACTAGATGTAGAAATGTGTTTAATATCCAACTGTTCACATCCCAACAGAAGTCGGATTACACAACTGCATCAGTCATCAAAGCCTTTAAATCAAGATCTTGTGGGAATCCAATCCACCATGTTCAATTCACATTAGAGAGGGACGGGGGTCATGGATTATATCCAATACAAATCCAATCAAATAGATTGGATTTTAAATCTAGATCCATTTAATTGAAGCAAATTGATTTTGATTTTTTGGAATGTAGTTTAAATTTATATCCGTTTAGTTTAAATCATATTGGCATAAAAACTGAGACTATTATACGTAATAAATTCAAAATCAGTTTTATTTGCGTTTAGTTGTTATACTTTTTTACTAAATGATTAAGATATTTTCAAGATTGATAAGTTTGGGAGAGGGAGTGACCATATGCATTGACAGATAGATCGATACAAGTGTTCGATGATTCTAATTATTTGTGGATCTTTCAATAAATCAGGCCACATAAACAAGCTCATAGTTCAGACCAAGCTTTTAAACAAGTTATAACTGGGCTTAAAAAGTGACTTGTGAGAAATACTTAGGCTAAAAACATACTGGTTGAGGGCAAGGATACCCCAACTGAGGCCATGCTGATGATGCTCCGCTCGTGTTCAAGTCAACAAAGCATTGATCAAGACCTACTTGATAATGCATTGGCCGATCTTGTGTTAATGATAATGTAATCAAGGCTGAGTTGAGGATGCCTATCCAAGGCCAAACAACACCCCAACGGTGGTACAAACCAAAGAGGCACTTTGCAGATAGAGTCATAAAATGTTTCGGCCATAACCAACAAAAAAAATTTTAGAGCAAATGATTTCTTAGGATGAAGATTTATTTTGCCTTTTTCTGAATCCAAAAAGATATCCAGTCCAACATCCAATCCAAATCCAATTAATTGGATAGAATTTAAAATCCAAAAATATGGATTTCAATTTGAAATGGATCCATTAAAATGGACTTAAAGAGATTTGAACCAACATGATTATGGATTGCATTTGTGGATTTTTTTCACACCCCAATTTACAAACCAACCAAAAATACATACCAAATGTAATATAGCCACAAACTTGCCCTTGACTTCAATTCTCAAATCCAAAGCATAGAAGATAATAGAAAAAATGTCCACACAACACATGAATAAAATTATTTGTAGCTCAGACATAATCCATCTCCAATTAAATGAATCGGTCCTTCATCATCAGGTTAAACACAAATAACATACAAGTACAAACATTTTAGAGGAATTTTTTTCTATTTAGTTCAAGGAAGATAAGACGCCACCATCATTTGGAAAGTGGCACTAATCCATGTCTTGGACAACAACAATAGGAACTGAAAATTCCAACGAATTCAAAAGCAATTGGAAAATGAACATACCATGCATCAAGATTCAAGAAAGCACATTTTCCACAAACTTAACTATGAAAGCAAAACAGCAAGAGATTGTTCAGACAAACCAGTAAGCATGCTCGCAACCTTTTACAAGAGCAGTTTCCTGCAGCACTATTTTATCGAGACAAATAGCACAGATTCCCCCATGGCTTCCATAACCCACCTCGTGAATCACTGCCTCACTCCCTTTCTCACTCTGAACATCACCAGCACAATAAAAGAAAACACGAAATTATCAACAAATACCATTTCTAACATTTCCAACCCCGGAAAAAATAACATCAACAAATCAGCAATAGGTTAAAAACAAATCAGACCCACCAAGAACATAAATTCTGAAACTTTAACATGAAAACCCAATTGGGTATTCCCAAAATCATCCAAGCAAACCAGAAATTAAACACAGATTGAATCAAAAATAAAACACACCCATTACAAATAAGGAAGAAATATGCATACCCATTAGATAGAAAGAAGGGGAAAATACCAGATCTTTGATTGAAAGCTCCTGAAAATCGTTGACGACAACCTCTTCGCCTTGGATCTTCACGAGTGAGGAAGTCATAGTGAGAGATACACAAGATATAGAAGAAAGTATACTGGTGGGAGCAAAAAGGCAGAACCATGCAATAGAGAAACCTGAAGAAGAGAAATCAATTGTAATAGAAGGAGGGGAGAGAAGGAAAAAAAGAAATATGCTGAGGAATGATTCTGTGATGCCAAAGGGACGAAGGAAACAGTAAAAAGATTGAAACTTTACACCAAAAATTTCAATTCCAAGTTCCAAGTTTTGAAACAATAAAATGGGAACGTTTTACTTTTAGTTTTATATAATTAGATAATTTTTCCAAACTAATGTAGTTGACTGGTTTTAATTATCTCTCACTTATTATTAATCGTATTTTTTTTCTTTATAAAATTGAAATCAAACATTGTTTTAAGGATTCTAACGCTAAAACTAGTTGTATAAAAGACAATTTTTTAAAAAAAAATATGTTTAAATAATTTATTTCATAAAAAATTTAGGAGAGAAAATAATAATAATAATAAATTATCGTTTCACGTATTATATTTAAACGTAATAATAAGTATGTCGGTGACCGAATTTGACTTTTTCAATTTTCCATCACGCATAGAATAAATTTCGAAAAGTTTAGTAATGTCAGAGTTATATAACTTTATTAATTATACTAGTATTGTACATATTATTTGCTTTGAAAAATATGTTGTAAAATGTTAGTATATTATCTTAAATATACATCACAATTCAAAACAAATTATTAAATTTTTACCTAATAAATATTTTGTTATTTTATTTCCTAATCGATCCTAAAAGTACTAACGATTAGCATTTACCATAATAATTACAATCTTTAATTAAAACAGGTTAATTGTGAATTTGTTTACTTTTATGAATTAAAATATTTAATAAATTATCATTAATATATTAATATTATATTTTTAATATCATTATTAAATTTTAAAAAATCGAAAGAGACGAATAAAAAATATATACTTTTTGCAAATTATTTATTTTATTTTATTTGGAAAAGAGAAGACATGGTTAGACTTGATTGGTCTTGAATTGTGTGGCAAACTTGAGACTTCGGAACACGCTAAACTCATGACACGTGTCCTAAAGAAAAATCTACACATCTCTTATTCTCTCTTATCTTTGTTCTCTTTTCAACACTCCTTCTTCCTTTATTTGCCTTTTCTTTCTCTTCAAAATAAAGCCAAGATATAACACAAATAAAACCGATAAAACTTTTATCTTCATCTATGATATTATAAAATATTATTTATTTTCTTTAATTTTGTAAAAATAAAACTATTATACTATCATCCTGGCTAAATTTATGTCAAATAATAGGAAAACAAAATTTTATTCCATACTCTAACTCTTATAGAATACTAGCATGTCTTAGGATAATGATCTTAGTTATTAGAGGTATTTAATGATAGAATAATAAGACTTTTGGACACTCTCATCTTAGCAATATCAAAGGCGGATTATCCTACAACATTAGAGGAATTTTGTCCCCTCAATAATGTGGTTTGTATGATTATAATGAAAGTGCAGGTTACTTATTAAAATAAATTTATTGGCATTTTTTCAAGAAGAGAATAAAGGATATTCTTATTAAAAGAGGCTCAACATCACGTTAGCATTACAAAGGGTGGAAACAGGGTTAACAATTATTAAAATAATAGATGTAGAGAAGACTTATTATTAGATTATTGGAACTTTTTTTGGAGTATCTAATTATTTTTGGGTGTTCGTGTTAATCTTAATTTTTTTAAAAATGGGTAAAAAATAAAATATTTCAATCTTTTAAAGTATAAAATAGAGAGATATTCTCAATTTTTTTATGTTCTGGTGTAATTTTTTTTATAGAATTATCATAATAGATAATTTTTTTTAATGTCAAGTTAGTATGTTATTAGCAAGAAATAGTGTCATTATTTAATTTATGATACCATCGTGACATAATGGTATGATTTTAATGTAAATATAACATTAATAGAAACCGTGTCATAGTGATACAATTTCAGTTGTTTTGAAGTAACAGATTTCAGTTTATTTTTAAAATTGTATCATTATTTCTTTTTTAATAAAATCGTGTCAACTTAGCATGATTTAACCAAAATAAAAATAATTTTTTTATCTATTTTTAAAATTTTATAAAAAAAATACACTAAAATGAGAAAAAAAAAAACGATGTTCTCTTTGAGAATGAATAACATCTCTTTATATCTCTTTATTTGATAACATGACATGATAACTTGAAAATATTAAATTGTTCTTAGTTTTAAGGTAATTATTTTTTATTTCTCTTTCTTTTTCTATTACGAATATTTGTTAATACTATATTCCATGGTTAATACTTTTTTTATTATTCTATTATATGTTCAACATTTTTTTAATATAGAAATATGTTTATCATTTTTTAGAAAATATGTTTTTATTTTATTTAAAATATAGGATTTATAATTTGTATGATGATTTAAGATAGATTATTTGATTTTTCTTTAAAAGTTGATATTAGTTTTTCTTTTTTTAATGCATATGTACAATTCACACTATTTACGATATCATATACATCTATATCTATATGACAACAAATTTTACAAATAATTAATCAAATATTTTAATAAAAAATGTGTTAATCAACTAATATACATGAGTAGTTTACATTATCTTTATACGTTTAATATTTGTTTATATGTATATATATAACCAAATGCATAATTTTATATCTTGTATTTAATTTTAAAATAAAACATTCAAAAATTAAAAAAATAAATAAATATCCTTTAATAAAACTCATACAATAATTTATAGTGTCCACATATCACTCATTCTATAATTTGTAAGGATATCACATATAATGAATTACCTAAAATATATCACTAAAATATCAAAATACATTGAATTTTGAAACTAAAAAGATCTAAGTTATTGTAATTTTTATGTAGGACCAAGGTCACCACCTAGTTATGTCCAAATAAATATTTTTATAAATATTTTTTTAGTTATGTGTTTCTTTAGAGGTAAGGTAAATATTTTGAAAGTTACGTAATGATGATGTACTTCAATTAGAAGTAAATGTCTAGGAATCAACATTGTATAATATCTCTTCATACATAAATGACTTTTGAATTTAAATTTGTTTAAAAAAATATTTGTTTTAATAGGTTTTAATAGGTTTTCTATAATTTTATTAATAAATTAAAGCAAAGAATTCTATTTTTTATTTAATTTTCGTAATCCTAGCATTAACTAATCGTGATCAATGGCGACTTCATTAGGAATGCATTTAGAAAGTTATGTATGTAAAAAAACTAACGTAACTTTTATTTATTTATTTTATTCACTTTCTTTTATTTTCTTTTTAACTTGTTATGTAATACTTTTTGTATTTAATTACATTATCTTAACTAGTCCTTGGAAGTATTTAATTAGATTATCTAAACTAGTTATTGGATCTTTGTGATTGAATAGATTATTTGGAAACCCTTTCTTTTCTCATAGTTTGTTTTACTATAGTTATTTCTCTTCTACATATATTTATGGTTTTTGTATGCAAAAGAAGGTGGTACACCACCAAGAGGTGGGTAAATTAGTGTTTTAAACTTTTTCTTGCTTTATTAAAAACTTGAAACTTTTTTTAATATTACTTAATTATAATATTTTAAATTTTGAAAACGAGAAATATCAAGAAGTAGATAAAACAACAAAGGTAAGAGCGAATGTATAAAAGATTTTAGATTGGTTTGAATCTAGTCAACTCTATATCAATTTACAATTTAATCAACTTAAGACAGATTATATTATAATCACACTTTACATATAAACATACAAGAAATGAACTAAATATCTTAAACAACCCTCCAAAGATACCATCTAATATGCATACAATATATTGCACAAATATATCACAGAAGGTGTAAAAACTATTATAAAAAGATTTTAGAAAGAGATCATGCGTAGTGAAAAATATCAAGTTAAAATAAAAGAGTAAAGAAATTAAGTTATTTTGTCTTAATAGAAAAAAAAAAAACTTTTCCAGAAGATATAAAAATTAGTTCTTAGTTTCTTGAGTATGTAAGTATTGAAATGTCAATTGGAATTGTTAAAACCCAAGGCTCGAAAAAAAAAATTATAAAAAAATAATTTTGAGAAGACTTAATCAATTAGATTTAATAGTAATTATTACATTTTTTTCGTTGTATACGAGAATAGAAACAAAATAACTTAATCGATTAGTACACCATATAATATCGATCAAATGCACGAAACAATTATGAGATAGTCAATTATATTTTTACCTAATCAATTACTTTATTTTTAAGTTAGACAAAAGATCAATAGACCAAAATTTACTATATGTAATTTTGATGAAGTATCTTTACTATATGTAATTTACAAAAAAAGTTTTTAAAACATGAAAATATCTTTAATATTATATCTCGATAAACACAAATGTTTCATTTGATGACAACAAAGATTATAGCACTTTGTAATCTTATCTTTGTTTGATAAATTCACGCTTAACACAGATGATAAGATATTATTTATGACATTTCATAGTATTTTCCTAACTTATAAATGTTTATATTATGTTTTATAGATAATATTCTTTCATTTGATCACTAAAAGGATTTCACAAGAGTTAAAATTAGAAAAAATTCCAAAGAGTGTGTTAAAGTTATTTTATGTCAATAACTTCTTCAAAAGGACAATCTGCCACCATTGCATAGTTCATTAATCTCGTATGGTCCCGACTTTTACTCAAGAAGAGTTAAAAGATATCTCTTACTAGAGTCTGATAAGTTATGCTAGGTATTATGGTATTTCTTTAAGTAGAAACTTTCATTAAATGTTGTATGAAGAAGACATAATGTAATCCTCAATGTCCACAAGCACAAAAATAACTGAAGAACGATGAACTTCTCCATGTTTTACATGACCAAAGAAAAGATTTGCAACAATTTTCTTATCAATCTCTCTATAAATAGAAATAACTTTTGAATACGAATAACTTTTGATTATGACCAATCCTACAAATGTTTAAGTAAAAATTTTGCAATTCTAGCTTGTTGATAGAACACTATAGTGTTCTTTAGAAACCTCAAAGAGTGGATCATATTTTTTTTCTTAGGATGTAACATCACTTTTTAGTTAACAAACATGTGATCTTTTGATCACATTCTCTTCTAAATAAGTGTTTTAGTCATGTGTGGTTGTTGCGAAAAATACTCAATCTTATAGTTAGGACAAACTATTATTCCAAATAATACTCGGTTGTTTGGATAAAAGTAACTAAGGTCCATAGAATACTTGGTTTGTATTTTGCATTTTTGTTTTCCTAGTAGAACTTGGTCATGTTGATCAAGAACTGTGTTGAACTTGAAGAATAAGATCAAGTCATGCTTCTTGGAAGAATTTAGACAAGCTGCTTTTGATGATGATGTTTGAAGAAGATGAAGTTAAAGATCCATTGCTTGTTATAACTTTTATTATATGTGTTTGAGTCTTACACCGAAGTTAAAAACAAATGCTTCGGTTTATTACACAACCTTAATCGTAAGACTTGTTTTGAAAGGTTAAAATGTTCTATGGTTGGATAACTAAGATTGGATGTAGGATTTGTATTGATATGAACCGGTATAAATCTTTCTAAATTTTTTTTCATCCTTTCTCTATCTTTTACATTTTGTTTTTGTTGTTTTGATATTTTGTATGCAATCTTTATTAATCTTGATTTCATAATTAATTGCATTTGATTTTTAATTATACTTGTTTCCAAAATATTTTAAGAAGGGGTGGATTTTTCAACAAAGTTGTCAAAATCAATTCACTCCTCCCTATATTTATCTCAGCCTCAAATTCTTCTACAACATTTGGCCTCAAGGCTAGTTTGTGAGAATTTGTCTAAATAAAGATCCTGACAGCTAGTTCTTTGTAAAATTGAACCTTTATTGTAGGTGTTGTATTAAATAGACCCCCTTTATTGATGAAAATTATTCTTTTTGGAGTAAGAATGTAAACCTTTTTTTAATCAATTGATAGGGGCATATAGGATGTTGTAGTAAAAGGTCTATATATTTTTATGCATTTGATTAATAATGATGAGGACATGACCAAGAGTAAGGAGTTTGAAGCACTTGAAGGGATTGGAGAACCTATAACAAAAGCAAGGATAAGGAGAGTCAAGAAAATTTTACAACAAGTATTGATAACTTTTACTAAAATAGAGCCAAGTCTTGAAGAATCAAAGTTCACATTGTTGTCTCATGATTAAAGAGGAGGTTGTTTGACCTTAATAGAAAGACAACTTGTCATATTAAACTCAAGAATGACGACAACAAGCATCTTTTAATTATTTATTGAGTTTCAAATTTAATTTGGGACTATTAGATTATGTAAACTCCAAGGAGGATTGCTTATGTTTGGATTCCAATCATGTTTTAAGAAAGGACTCTTAGGATGGATTTTGGAAGGATTCTTTGAAAAATTGTTGGATAAATCATGATCTTCAATTTTGTGGAAGCCAATGAAATGGAAAAAAAAAATCAAGAATTTTCAGAAAATATGGATAGAAGACTTCTAGAATGAAACTAATATCACTTTTATAGTACTAAAAATTACAATAACACTTTGTACCACTCAAATTCTATGAAATAAGTAAGATGATGATTCATTATTTTATCTAACCCACAACATAAGAATCCCTAAAACAACAAACTTTGACGAATCCCTAATGCACAACACAAAAGTTTAAACTAAAAAATGTTATTATAGGATAAACAAAGAAAGAAATAATACTCAAGATAACAACTCCAACATATTTTTATTTCTCCAAAATTATTAAAATAGATATAATAACTCTCTAGGTAAAGAGTGTCTGGTGAGAAAGAATTAGACACATGCTTCCCTTCCTAATCTTATTTCCAAACAAAATATAAAATATACTAAAACTAAAAATAACTAAGTTATTCTTACAAATAAAAAAAACATTTATTTCTATTTCACAGATCTCGTTATCCTTCCTATCTTTAAGAAAATTTTGCCCAATATCAGTTGAGCTACTTGCCTCAAATTTTCTTGAAAAGTCCTCCACAAAGTCATGTTTTCCTTATTGAATCAGCAAAACCAAACTTTCAGCCGCTCCATGAACCTGCATAATTTCCACTTCGAAAGCACCCAAATCCCTGCACCAAATGCTCGCTTGCAGCACCAATTCTTTTAGCTGCCACCAAGCTGGTTGCAACCAAATCAACACTACTGAACAACTTAGCCAACTGCTCCGCTGCTTCATCACGTAAGCCACACTTTGATTCAAGCATCAAAATCAACACCACTCGAATAAAGATTCGGAGTTAATCAATTAAAGATTTAATTTTTTTTATAATCTTTTTGTTATGCAACTAATTCAGATTTAGATGTATACATAAATTTAGATCATAATTTTATTAAACAATAAATTATCTACTTCATCTTATTAGTTTCAATTTTATTAAATAATAAATTATCACTTCATCCGACTAGTTCCGAGTTAAAATCTTGGACAATTCATTCTAATTTCTAGATGAAAGTTATATTATATATATATATATATATATATATATATATATATATATATATATATATATAT
>Ga0209700_101733_pt1 | contig 45287 bp, 24 predicted proteins | sample SiratroredBW_FD_187528 | JGI IMG/M metagenome (GOLD analysis project Ga0209700, IMG submission 187528) | Root nodule microbial communities of legume samples collected from California, USA - Siratro red BW (SPAdes) (version 2) | ecosystem: Host-associated > Plants > Roots > Nodule | place: USA... | reverse complement strand
TTCATCTTGTCTCTTCCATTTTGCAGCTCTCTTAACTCGTTCTCTCTGTCCTCAATTAATGAATAAGAAGGACTATCTTGTCTTTAACCTGAGATTAGTAATGATATAAATGTTAGGTAGTGTAATTATTATGATAAGTTTAATAATCCATTAATTTACTAGCATGTAAATTCTGATATGAATTTTTATGCCTATGTTGCATAAGTATCCAAAACATGCCTCTATGATAGTATGTTATCTTGAATTAATTGAGTAATTACACTAGTATGTTAGCTGCTGTTAGTAATTTCACAGTATAATAGTATGTTGCACATTTTTAGTTTATTTTAGATACAGAATGTGTGTGTTTGTGTTACTACCAATATCACCATTGCTTTCAAATTCAATACTTTGCTCTGTACTCGTAACGAAGTTTTGTTTTGCACAGGTTATAGTGTTAAATTTGAGGGCTTAATTGGCTTTTTTCTGGAACATGTCTTCTGGAGAACCACCCCGACCCCTAGCCCATTGTGATTACAAGGACAAAGGCATAGCACATACCAAGAAAAGAAAATATTTGCTTAGAGAAATGGATGCCACAACATTAAAGTCAAATTAAGAGAAATTTTCACAGTAAAGCATCTCATAGAGTCTCTGAGATGTTTAGAGAAGCTAGAAATGCAGGGCAAAGGCCAGAATGGATTGGAGAAAATGTGTGGAGCGGCTTGCAAACACATTGGAATTCTTCATTGTATCGTAATAAATGTGCTACAACCTAAAAAAATAGAGCATCTGAAAAGGGTGGAAGCTTACACACAGGTGGCTCCATCACCACACATGAACATGCCCTTCGATTGGTATATAAACTCTATCTATCTATCTTATTTATCTAAGTTTAAAAGTTTTATATATGTAAATTAAGTTTGCAAAAATGTATTAAAGGCAAAAGAACTTGGACGGTGTGTGTTTGTTGATGAGGTCTTCCACCAAACGCACACCAGGAAGGGTACTAAGGAGTTTGTAGATGAAAGATCCAAGAAGACACTTGTAAGCTGAATTGTCAAAATTTCTTTAAACATTTACGATAGTATTGGCTGATTTACTAATTATGTAATCTTCTTATAACAGGAAGACTTTGAGACTAGACTCTCACAAGCTAGATCAGAGGTTGGATCATGTCCAGATGAATCAGGGGAGGTTAATGCTACTGATCAAGCAGATGATGACATTCTTAGGACTTGATGTTGGGTTGATGCAGTAGGAGGGAAAAGTAAGGGAAGATTGTATGGTACTGGACAGATTGCTGCAACTTACTCAGGTGGAAGTGAAAGTCTGAAGCACCAGCCATCAACCTCCACCAACAATCCAGAGGACATGAACCTCATTAAGAAACAACTCTCACAAAGTCTTGAAACAAATGACAAGTTGAGTATCAAGATTAAAGCCTTAGAAACAATTGTTAAGAGGTTCCTTCCTCCTGAAGCCCATGCATTAATAACTATAGACCAAGAACATCCACCATCACCACCACAAGACGAGCATCTAGAAGAGAATGATCAGCAGCAAAATCTTGACCATGAGCAAAATCCTGATCATGATCATTCTTTTGATTATGGAGGAGACTATTAGTTTTTGTTAGTAGTTTTTGTTATAAGACAATGTAACTTTGACGAACCATATCTACATTTCTTTAGTTTACCTGCACTTGGTTAATAAATTTGATTTTGGACAACAATATCTTTGTGGTTTTGTTTTAAATTGTATTGTTCGAATTTTGTTATTAGATACTATAATTATGAAAGCAGGTGATTAAGTAATTCATCAGAAGATGATAAAAGGATATGCATTGACTGAAAAACATACCGACGGAGAAAACCCGTCGGTAAAATCTGTCATAGACTTTTACCGACGGAATGTTTCGACTGACAGAGGCCATCCAAATTTACCGACAGATAGTTTTGACGGATGTCAACCGTCCAAATTTACCAACGGATTTTTCGACAGATATTTCTACGGGTGAGATCTGTCGGTAATTACTGACAGATTTTTCGACGGATGAGGTTCGTCGGTAATTACTGATGGATTTTTTGACGGATGAGATCCTTCAGTATTTACCGACGAAAAGCTATTCTCCGTCGGTCAATTTTTCGACAACTAAATAACCGATGGTTACATGTCCGTCGAAAATTTGTCAGTGATATGTTGGTACTGAGAAATAAATGATGTTACCGATGGATTTGGACCGTCGATTATTTTTTTTTTATGAAAGTAATTGAATGATGATATATCATAAATACTTATATTCTTAAACTACACAAGCATGAAAACTTTATATTATTTATTTTAAATATTTATTAATTTTGTGACGAAAATATCTCAATTAATTAAAGTTATTTTCGAAAACACAAGATGAAAGGAGTACATACAAGATAATTAAAATGTAAATTTTAATAGTAAAATTTTAGAATATTAAATAATATATATTATTTTTAATTCAGATTTCATCTAATGATACTCACTATTTACCTTTTGTGAACGGATTCAGTTAAATTTAATTTTAATTAAAAATTAATATAATTAAAATTTGAACTTAATTCAAATTTCATCTAATGGTACTCGCTATTCACCTTTTTCATCTAATGGTACTCCCTATTCACCTTTTTTGAATGGATTCAGTTAAATTTAATTTTAATTAAAAGTTAATGTAATTAAAATTTTATTAATACATTCATATCCCTTAATTAAAATTATTTAATGCAAATTAGATTAAAAAAATTATAAACTTAATTAATAATTTATAGTTTACCTTTTATCTTTTTTATTGAATAATCTTCATTTTAATTATCTTAACTAGATAATTAATAACAATTTTAACTGTCCTAATTACATGATTAATAAATAAATCTCACCATTAGTTATTTTGAAAGTTTTGATTCTGTAATTTATGAAATGGATACAGACCCTTGCCCTTCCCCATCAAATCCACTCAGTAGATTACGTAATTTATGGGATGGATACAGACCCTTGCACTTCCGCCATAAAATCCACTCATTAGATTGTATATGAATTGGAAAGTCACACGTTTAACATATCTGGTGCCTATATATAGCTGTAACCTCTTGCTCTCCCTTTTCTAAGTGAGGTTGTAGTTCATATATATATATGGAGTCTGTTCAGTGTTTTAATCTGAACGGAGTTGAAATTAAGACCTATGTCACCAAGAAGAAGAGTACAATCCTTAATGTTCTAGAATCGTTTTTGCTTCCCACAGATTCTGGGGAAGCGAAAGTTATTGGGATCGATATTGAGTGGCATCTCACAAATGATGAGGATAAAACCAAATGTGCCACCTTGCATCTTTGTGATGGATACTCATGTCTTATTATCCAGCTGCTGCATATGGATTCCATTCCCGTGTCTCTGTTTAATTTTCTTCACCTTCCGGATTATGCTTTTGTGGGTATTGGCATTAAAGAAGATTTGTATAAGTTGGAGGTTGAGTATGGGATCAGATGCAGAAATGCAGTGGAACTAGGGCCTTTAGCTGCTACTGTCATGAAGTTGCCTCGTTTGAGTGCTTGTGGCATCGATGAACTAACCCTTGCGGTTAATAACCTTGATCTTCGAAGACACAGACCTTCAACTGCTGTCTTTAAGGATTGGGGTCGATATGCGCTTGGCAAAAAACTGGCTAAGCTAGCTACCACTAATGTTTACTCTTATTATAAAGTTGGGAGCAAATTGCTTGAGACTTCTACATAGTAGCGTGAAAGTTTATGATTAAGCTTGTAGGTGTGTGGTATTAAAATTGTGTTTAGCAACAGAAAGCTTTAAGTTTATGTCTGTTGATGTTTGTTGTTCGTAAGTTTATATTTCATTGGAATGATGTCTATTAAGAGACGCTTATCCTGTACTGTTTTTGTTTTTCTTCACTCAAAAACATTTTGTGTTTCTATTGTCTTCTTCATCTGATAACTAGCCGTAATTGTAGCTAACACTGTGGATTCTTTGTCGATATTGATGAAGTGTCTTAGCATTGGTCTGATCTATTGAGCTCAATGTGCAGTTTCTAAGAAATTGTAGAGTTGATAGAGTGGATTTTATGCTGAAACTCTCTTGACGATAACTTAATAACACTTGTGTTTCTAATTAAATTCACAAAATACCCTTCCAAACCTAAATTTCTTGTGCATCACACAAAAAGAGTCCATGCTATCTACCCACTATGCCAAGCTGTTGAAAAAAATAGAGCACAATTGAATGTAATATCAATGGGCTGCACATCCTTGGAGGAAAATTACAGAAACCGAGTCTTCAATTGAATTGTTCAATTAAACTAATTCATAGAAAACCTTTTGTTTCTATACAAACAGGCCTGACGATTTTTCTATTTGTGATATTTATGAAAAAATTACACTATGTCCCAATTATCTGTTTCTTATATTTTGCTTGAAGAAAGGTTTTCCACCTATTTAATATTGGGTAATTTTAAATATGAAATCAAGAGTTAACTTATTAATTAATTACATTATTTATCATTTATATAATTGTATTGTTTAAAAATTGAAACTGAAAATATTTTTAAAAAATTAAAAATAAAAATTAAAAAGAACTTTGTGAAATAAAGTATTAAAAATTGTCTATCTACAGAGAGTATTTTCATCTCAAATGCTTCTTAAAATAAATCCTTTCCAAATATTCACCAATCAATTATAACTATATGAAATAAATGAGATGGTATAATCTCCAAAATACTCATTACTATTAAGTTGAAGAAAAGGAGAGAGTTTAGGTTTTTGTTTTTAATATGTTCCGTTCTTGAACATTTTATACCGGTTAAATAATTTATTTCCATGTTCTTGTAGTCAACTGATGTTGGGAATATTATCACATATATTGAAACACAAATGAGACTTTAGAATTTTTTTTTGTTAATGTGTTTTGTTCTTAAAGAAGAAATTATTCATGTCGTGTGTGCTTTGTGGTATTTGTTTATTCTCACAATTACACCATTCTATTTTCGTTTTATATGTGATACAAAATTTAAAAAAAAAGTTCTATATTTATGCATAAGACATTAAGAGTTCTATTATAAATATTTTTACATAAGTTAGATAAATATACAATAATGTTTTACTATTCTACTTTTCAGTATATAGTAATAGTGATTAGTTGATAAATAAATATATAAAGTACTACTAATTAAGAAGCACTAGTTATATGCATAAATGATTTTTAATGATACAAGTCTCCCAACTTACACTTCCTTTCTTAGAACGTGTAGTTATCACCAAAACCTAGGTTACATCAAAGAAGAGTGTTATAAAATACATGAATTGATAGAAAAACTTATCCGACTAGAGGCCTTGATGTGTTTCGTGCAGAACGACCAGGTTAGACGAAGTTAACGACGAGGAGAGATGGAAGAGGATTCCATGTTGGATTCCAACGTCGAGGAAGATGAAATGACCAAGAGGGCTAGGGGATGCCATAACCTAAGTAGGAATAGAGAGAGCAACCTCATCAAAAACACTAATGGCGTCATAGGAACAAATAACACTAAAGCTAGTGAATTTGTTAAAGGATGTTGTTCGAGTTTAGCAAGAAAAAACCATCTCCAAAGAATTAACTTGGTGAGCGTTTTAGCACCTTTTTTTTTTTTTACTATCCATCACATTTACAAATGAAGACTTCTACTTCAATAAAACCTAGACAAAATGATTCAACGTTATTATTGTCGTAATAGCTTATTGGCAAGTCAAAACTTTCTTTATTGACCAAGGAAGCTTGAGTGATGTACTTTATTAGTCAACATTTTTAAAGTTAGAGATTCTCATTTCTTCTCCTAAATCGTATCAAGATTTTCTATTAGAGTTCGTTAGGGAACGAGTACACAAAAGAGGTTACGTCAATCTACTTACAATGTTCGACATAAGGAAAACTTATTAGATGCTCATAGTTCGATATATTTTAACATTTCGTATAATATGTTGCAACCAAGATCACGAAGGGGTAATCAAAAATTTATTTAAAAAATATTTAAATAGAGATTTGAGTCGCCATCATAGTTTATTATGGAAAACTATAGAAAAACCAAAAATAAAATGCCTACGAACCATATTCAAGATTCGAGAGTCGGTCACATGTGGGGAAGGTATTAACACCCACAATGCCCGTCCTAAGACTAATCAAATGAATAGAAATAAGTGTGGCTTTACAAAATATCATCTTTCCCAAATAAAAACAATAATAATAATATGAATAAAGACAAATAAAATAACAAAGCAAACAAATATAAAAACAAAACAAATAAATAAACAAGGAAAAAAATATGTTAATAAACATAATATAAATAAATAACAATTATGCAAATAAAATAATAAGTCAAAATAAGACAAATAAACATACATTTTTTATTTTTTGGGCCCGACAAGGATTAACCTTGGTCCTACATATTTCTACAAAAGAAAATCAAGGTTAACGTAGTTCTAATTTGAGAATTTGTTTGGTGATATTTGATATTTTAATTTTATGAAATTTTTATATTTTTAATTTTTGAAAACTATTTTTTTATTTTTGATAATTGCTTTACATTTTTTATTTTTGAAAATTGTTTTATTTATTCTTTTTATTTTGAAAACGGTTTTATATATTTTTTCTTCACAAATTTACTTGAAATAAAACATTTAGTGATTTGTTAGGAAAACAAAGAAACAAAAATAATAAATTAGATACAAACAATAGTATTATGGTATAGAGAATTAATAATTGGGAATCAAGAACCCAACACACAAATTTGCTCAATTCTTTTTGTTTTATTTATACAATGATACAATATTTTGATAGGGTTTCTAATTGACTATTTTTTTTTATTTGAAAAGATACATTATTTTGATAGAGTTTAAGGTTTATTTTAAGTGCTCTGATTGGTTCTGATGGGGTAAGGTTATTGTTGAGTGCTCTGAGGTTCTTGATTCTATGATTCATTGAGATTTCGGGATTTTGAAAATTTTTTATTTAGAGATATTTTGGGATGTCTGAAATTGAGATTGTGACAGAAGCAGCAACCTCTTGATTTGAGAAATTGAGAAAGTGCAAAAAGCAACAATATCTAAGTAGTAACTCAATAAAATAAAATAATAAAATAAAGAAGAAAAATTAAAAAGAACAAAAGTAATTGTTCACATTCTATTTATTTCTTTCTTATTCAATATCATACAGGATCAAACATAATATAGTCACAACACAGTATGAATCCTATGAAAGTATAGAGGACAACACTACCAGTTGAAGACCAGCTTTAACATAATTCACCTATTTCTTCTAACTCAACCCTTTAGACGTTCAGTACCTTCTTCCTATCTACTTTTCGCTTGTCTTCTCAAAAAACGTGTTCCTCATTCATTAACAACAGTTGAAGATCCTCAAAAAATGTGTTCTCATTTTCTCTGAATTCGAACCTTCTTATTTTTTGCCCACCACGTATGTGTAATTCTGCTCTCTCCAAGAACCTGTACAAGAGTTGTGTAACTTGAACTATATTGGACTTTTAGATTTTTTTTTCAATCGAACCAAATAACATTTCTCCAAGTCCTTTATACTTGTACTAATCCCTTCATTCCTTACTACCATTTCAATCACTCTTTTTTATTGCAATTAAATCACCTTAATCTTGTGCAGAATCGTAACTGTTGCGCATTGATGTTTTAACCGTGGAGTGAACTGAGAATAATTGGGTATAATTTTATGGGAATGATTGAGAGGAGTAGATATGAGTGAAACTGTAGAGTGAGGAGGAAAAGACTCACATGAGAAAGATATTTGTGAAAGTAAAAATGGAACCACGCCAATTCGTAATGAGGACATAGGAGTGCAAACAACAAACACCCTTTTCTTTGCTTGACCCCAAACTGATAATTAATTTATTTATATTTTTTTGTATTTTATTTAAATAAGATGAGGATAAGTCTCTTTACTTAAAAACACATTGAAAAGAATCTAAATATCCTATTTTATTAATATATTGTTACAAGTTTTATTGTTTTTTATTATTTATTATTTTATTCAAAATTTATTCATAAAATAAAATGAAACCAAAACTTTTTTTTATTTTTTTTTATCTTAAACGACAAAACATGATAACATACATTTTTTGTTTTATAATTTTTTATTTTTTTATTTTAAAATAATTTTATTTGCTTAGATGAAATTAGGTGTTGACACAATGCTCTAATTGGACGAAGAACATTTAACCAACTCTAAGTCATTGTTTTTATAACGCATATGACGATGAAATTTCCCGCCAAAAATCAAACTATCATTACCATAAAAGTTAATTCTAAAGCAATAAGGGAATGTTATGCACAAAATCTCATGATCACCCGTTAATCACCAAGGGTTCCCTTTACCAATAGTGCATCTCAAACTGAAACATTAGAATTGCCAGAAGAACATAAGAATGTCCAACAATGTCATAATCTTAATTTTTTTATGAATTTACTATTATTATTATTATTTTATAATTTTATTAAATTTATTATTATTTTATTATACACTTTCCACTTTTTTCCCAAATTTTTCCTTAATTTGGAAAAAAAGAAGTATTCTACTTTTCCTTCTCATTTTCTGTATAATATATTAATTTTTTATTTCTATTAACTTTTTGCCCATTTGACCCCTCTTTTCCTTTTAGATATCAATTCAAAACAAACAATTAATATGAAAGTAGTAGCTAACAACATAATTTAAAGTTTAAAGTTACACATAATATAATAATAAATCAAAGACAGTTATGAATATATACATAATTACTTAGAGTAATGTATGAAATTCATTGAATGAAAGAGATGTATACGAGTTGAAAATATTTTAGAATTTTCACTAGTAGAAAAAGGGTCTTTATCGTCGGTTTTGATAGGCCTTTATTGTCGGGTCCCAATTCGAGCTCTCTATCAAAAGTTATAGTCATTTGAAGTTTTTTCACCCTAAATTTTTAAAACCCTAAATCTATGATAAACCTATACAATGTAAAAACTCTACCATTAAAGAGAAAAGGCAAGGGGTGTCGAACCAAACATTCAACCGAGACCACCAAGAAGCTTGCAAACAAACACTACCAAAACCACAAAACGCAAACAAAATGTCAATAAATAACCACAATCAATGAAAGCAAACCAAAATGGAGGAGAAAGGAACAACTAAAAGCTTTAAACGAAAGGTACCTTGAACGGAGCTTGAAACGAAAATATCACCGTTCAAACGAAGCTCTCAACGTAAATGAAAGACCAAGAGTGAAATAGTGCAGGAGAATGTGCGGCACACAGTGGAGGGAGAAGAAAAGTGAAAGTGAAAACACATAAGGTGGGTTAAAAAGCCATAATCACGCCGGTTATAAACTCCTAACCGACGTTATGCACCCCCCTAAAATCCTCAAATTTAAATTCAAATAGAACATGACGTTGGTTAAAATCTCCTAACCAATGTTATGCTTAATCCTAGTTTACGTAATTGTTTTACCAAATTATTAGAAGAGCATGACGTCGGTTGGTCTTCTAGAACTGGTGTCATGTTTGTATTCATCATGTTGGTTAGAATGGAAAAACCGACGTGGTGACTCAACCGCGAAATAAAATTTTTAAAATTTTGAATTTTTATTTTTATTGTCTTTTTTTTAGACAGTTTTTTTGTAACCGACGTGGTGTGGATATCACAACATCGATTTTGCTTCAACCGACATTATGAATGTTCATTTATTGATAAAAGTTTCATTGTGTTTTTGACAATGTCATTTTCCGTTTTAATCGTCTTTATACGTGACATTAAGTAGTGTTTTTCTACTAGTGTTTGTATGTAATGAATTGTATATTTAATGTCATTAGTTCAAAGTCATAACATAATTAATGTAAAAGAAATATTTAAGAAAAACTTAGTTACTATGTGGTAAATAAAATAGATACCTATAGTAGTTAAATGTCTCACTCATTACATAATACCACTAAAATAATGTTAAATTATGAGAACAGAAATACAATATTATTGTACTTTGAACTTTTAGGATTGTTGTAATATCTAAAGTTTGTGGTTAGTAAATATGTTATATTTAGATGAATTACGTAATAGATAAGTTGATATTAGAAGGTGGTGTTAAAAAAATCAGTAGGGTGTGGTTAGAAAGTTCGTAATGAAGTTTACAATTATGAGTCTGTGTTGGGTAGTGAGGGTGCACATTAGTGGTTGGCTTTTAAATGGTATATAGTTAGAGTGTAATGTAAGGGAAATTGCATTTGAATTGGGAGTCTTGTACATGCAAAGATAGTTTAAGCTTGACAAAGCATATGAGGATATGGTGTTAAGGTTGTGTGATAGGATTAAAAACATAGATAACATAAGTAACAACATAACTCCAAAAAGTTTTGAGTATGTTGCAACCGGGGTCACGACGGGGATAGCAGATAAAAATAATTTATTTTAATTTTCAAAACAGAAGAGTCGCCACCATAGTTTATATGAAAAATTATGGAAAAATCGGAAAAGGATAAGGCAAGTCCGTGAAAACCGGATTTTGGGTCCGAGAATTGGTTACGTGTGGGGAAGGTATTAGCACTCCCACAACACCGGTCCTAAGACGGTACCTTTAATTAAATAAATAAAATGAGTGTAATTTTCAAAATGTTTATTTTCCCAAAAAAAAATGAGACAAAAATGAAGATAAAAACAAACAAGCATATTTTTTTATTTTTGGAGAGGCCCGACAAGGTTTGACCTTACTCCTACGTATCTCCATCAGGAATGGAGAATCAAGGTTGCGTAGTTCTTTAGATAAACTTGTTTGTCGGGTTGATATTTTTATTTGTGACATTTTTGTAATTAATTTTTTTTTATATTTGATATTAAAATGATTTATTTCCAAAGTTTCATATCAAATATTGCGTGACGCGTGTGGCCATTTGATATTTAAGAAACATTTAAAATAATAATATTAAATATCGTATGACGCGTATGGCCATTTGATATCTAATATTATTAAAAAATATAATATTCCAAAATTTAATTTCTAAAGTTTATATTAAATGTGGTATGACGCATGCGGTCATTTGATATTTAAAAACTTTAGAATAATAATATTAAATATCGTATGACGCGTGTGGCCATTTGATATCTAACATCATTAGAAAATATAATATCCCAAAATTTTATTTCCAAATGTTTATATTAAATATTGTATGACGCGTGCGGTCATTTGATATTTAAGGAACCTTGGAATAATAATATTAAATATCGTATGATGCGTGCGGCCATTTGATATCTAACATTATTGACAAATATAATATTTAAAAAATTTTATTTACAAAGTTTTAGTAATCCAATTTAATTTTTATTAAAATAATAATAAAAATAATTATTATAACACAATAAAATAAAATAAAAGTTAAACGTGCAAGATATAAGCTTAAAAAATAGAGGTACACAAATAAAAAAAAGGTTGTAGTTTTGGGCTGGCCCCTAAGGCCCATAATCATTTTTTTTTTATTACTTTTTTTAGGTTGGTGGTGCAATAGTAATGTGGAGGATACAAATAGTTTTTATTATTTTTGTTAGGTTGGTGCAATGGTAATGTGGGGGGTGCAAATAGGAAGGCCCCAAATCCACAACCCTAGGCCATCATCACCTCAATCCTAAGCCACCACCACCTTACTCCAAACCCATGTTAGGTCTCTCAACCCAAAGCGGCAGCGGTGATGGCGAAGAGGAGTGACGGCGGCAGCAGAGGCAGGTGGTGCGACAACGGATAGGGAAAGAATGACGGGTGACGGCGGAGGTTGTTTTGGGGCTGTTTTGGATTGATTTTGGGAGCACAAAATACAGAGAAGAATGTATGGAAGATGGAAGATGATGAATTTTTTTTATTATTTATCTTTATATGAAAATGAAATGATGAAGAAATAAAAAAAAAACATCATAGGAAGATAAGAACACAGGATTTATAAATTTCAAACTTTAAGATGCATATGAAAATCTAAACCTTACAAATCATACCTGTGAGTGTTCTTCAAAAATGATAGCCTCCTTTCCAAAAGTTCATTGTTTCTCAGTTTTAAAATGAATGTGGATAGTAAGACAATAGAATCAATCTTCTCTTCTTCTCTACTTTCTCTCTGTTTTCTCCTTTTTTTCTTTGTATATCTCCAAGTGGTCAGTAATTCCTTTTTAACATAAGAGCAGTTACCACTTCAGTGAATCCTCTTTTTTTATTATTTTATTTATTTTTATTCTGAAAGTAGTTTAGAACAGTTTTGAAAGAATGACTCTTTCTTTTTTTATTATTATTATTAAAGATAAAGTGTGGATGAACATGAGATGAAACAGTTTGAGAACGGTCATATTTTATTTTTTATATTTTTCGTTATTGTGAAATGAGAACATGGGTGGTTCAGAGCAGTTTTAAGATTGACTAATTCTTTTCTTTTTTTTTATTATTATCTTTATTTTTTTTGTGAGAAGTGAAGATTGAGTGGGAAGTTACGGAAAGTTGAGAAAAAAAATTTAATTTGTATTTTTTCTAATTCTTTTATTTTTTTTACCTTTTTTTTTCTTTTTTAAAGAGAGAGATATTTTGGAAGATCTCATTATCTATTATTTCACTAATCTTTTATCTCTTGATCAATCTTGAACAATTTTGAACATTATTGAACATAACATAGCTTATAGAACCAAATCATCAATTTTTTTTATATATTTTTAATTTCAATTATTTATTTAACCAGACAAAATCGGGTGTTGACAGTTGCCCCTCTTTACTTAAGTTTTACTGGATAATATGAAAATTTAAAGAAATTTCATATTATCAAGGTAAAGATTAAGTAAAGATAGAGACACTGATTTCGCTTGGGTATCTGCAAAAATTAAAAGAAGACTGAGATTTGGTGGTAGTGAGGTCGGACCTTGGACTGAGCCGAGAGGGTCATGCACCTTCACGATTGTAAAAGAGTGAGGTTGAACCTTGGATTGAGCCAACAGGGTCATGTACCATCACGTGGTGAAAATAAATGTGAAACCGCAACCTTGACCTTATAAGGACGAGAGGGCTATGAATCTATACTGAAGATGCGACTTTGAGTCCTTTCTGCAAATACCAAGAAGTAAAATTGTTGAAAAATAAAGTGTGGAGATTCAACTTTGAGTTCTTTCTCACACAAGAGCTGAAAAGTAAAGTGTGGATATGACTTTGAGTCTTTTCGCACATGAACAGAAAAGTAAAGTGTGGATATGACTTTGAGTCCTTTTGCACACGAACAGAAAAGTAAGGTGTGGAGATACAACTTTGAGTCCTTTCTTCTAATAGAGATACGAATTTGAGTTCTTTCTTCACTGGATATTCGGCTTTGAGTCCTTTCTCCAAATATAAGGTTGACCTTGAATAACCTTTCAACAGTAGAGATACACTTTGAATTCTTTCTCTAACTGCAACGACATTTAGTCAATTATTTTCTTTTTTGTGAAGATATGACATTGAGTCCTTTCTTCACTAGAGATACAACTTTGAGTTCTTTCTCCAATAGGGATTCAACTTTGAGTCCTTTCCCTAACAAAACTTTGAATCATTCTTCTTCAAAAAAGTCGACTTTGAGTTGCCTATTTACTATCTTCCAACATGGAGCCAGACTTTGAGTCGCTCATCCAAAAGGTCAATTTTGATTTGTCTATTTGCTCGAAAGATATTTATGTATGAATGCATGAAATTCTGATTTGATTTTTTTTAATATGCATGTTTGAATGCGTGAAATTTTGAGAATGCATTTACAGATGCATGAAAATCTAAAAAATGCACATATGAAAATGCCTTTTGAGAATGCATTTTTTTCCTTCTATTTCTCTTTTCTCTCTCTCTCTCTCTCTTTTTCTTTTTGCTATAAATCAAATGTTTTGTTTTAGCAATCATTGAATTTGAAAAGATTTTCTTTTTGATTTGATTTCGATTTTTTTCCTTTTTAAAAAACCTTGACAAATCTTAATACCTGACACTTGAAATCAGAATGTCATTGACTCAACATTCGTCACACTTTGCTGCGTATGTACTTAAATTGGTGGATGAACAAAACTATGGGAGAAAAGGCTTTTGGTAAACTAAGGAGAGTCCAAATGCCATTATCTCTGACTGAAAATAATAGTGCCCCAATCTTGATATATAGAGATTGAATTCAAATAGATAAAGGGTGCAGCTTTACTTTAAAATTTCTCACAAAATCTTTTGAGAATATGGTATAGACATGATAAACGTACCATCGGAGTTGCCTTAGTTTTTGAAAAAAATGGGAAATTAAGGTTCAAAGGGATGCTAATTTTGCTGGGTTAGATGAACAAAAATTGATTCGGTGAAAAATTGGGATAACGCAACTTATATGGAGAAAGTTGTAGCTAAAAATAAACATATGCAAATTTGACCGAATATGGACTGTCCCAATTTTTTTGAAATATGGGTGAAAAATTAAACCGAATAATGGTTCGGTTTTGAATGCAGAAAAAAGAATATGAAATAGACAAATGTGGAAGGATTGCCCTAGTGTTAGTGTTTCTCTGACACTATTTTGCTCTTATTCAGTTGGCAGATTTTTATCATCTTTTCTAGCAAAGACATTCTGATTTTTTTTTCTTTTTTTTTTCATATTGGCAGTCATATCCCTCTGTTGCAGGGTTATTCTTTGTAAAAATTATTATAATCATTCTTCAATCAATATGGACTTTGTGTGGCTTGTAACGTAGTCAGGGGTTAAAAAGGTTTTAAAGAAAAGGGTATAAAGGCTCAAAAACTGTTTATGGGTTTTTATTCTTTTTAAAACAAGGACCATCAACCCGATGTTGCATAAAATAGTTCAGGTTTTTGCTGAGATCATTTTCTTATTTTGTTTCTTTTTTTTTTCTCTTTTCATTTCTTCTTCACGATCACATCCTTTGTTTGTGAATCGTCACTCTTTTAAATTAATGACACACTTTTTCCTTTTAAATTTCTTCCCTTTTTCTTTAGAACTTTTGATGCATTCTTTCCTTGATAGATCTCCTCTCGTGAAGCTTTTGACATATATCTTGAACTGAATTTCAACATGTTAATGATCTTTGTTTAGGGTATTCTTGAAAGGTTTTTTCTTTTTCTTTTTATTTTTTTGGCTCAAAGAGGGTACAATGAAAATTTTTATTGATATTTCGGGAGGAAAAAAACATGGCCATATATCATTTCGAGTCCTGATTGTTTGATTTTCAAAGAGATTAACTCTTGCAACATATTTCAACGACTTCCAGCATGTGTCATTTTTTTTCTTTTTTTTTGTTCTATTTTTTTTTTTTTGCTTAAATTTCCCTATGGAGGTTTTCAATCTATCGGACTTTTATTCTTTTTTTTCGAATGTCTCTGGAGAAAGGAACTTGAAATTAAGATTAACCATGTACAAAATCTAACTGATTTCCCCAATATGATGTTTACTCTAAGTTTTAATGGGTGACACCACATATTATTGAGACAAATCTTTCTCTTTGGGGCTGAATGAAAGAAGGCTCAAAGAGGCTTTTAAGACATACGCATACAAATATGTTACGTCTGAAAAAATCAATTTAATTCTTCTTTTTATGTCAAGCTTTAAGATTGTGCCAAAACTTTTTCCTTCACTTTCATTTTTCATCAATAGATTCAATGATTCCATAAACATGATTTATTGTGCAAATTTTTTTATCCATCCTACGACATCCTTTAGAACTCGAGAAAATCTTGTAGAAAACTTATGGTGTGTACTTCTCTTAAAAATAACAAAGTATCAAAGAAAATTTTATTTCATCACAAGATAATGCAGATACGATTCCAATGTTTTATTTTGCACAAAGTTCAATATTCCAAAAATATTACATTCCCCAGACTATGGAATCAGATTATGCATAAAATCTTTTAACTGTGTCAGAGTTGACCGGTAACGATAACTCTTCTCCATCCATCCTTGTGAGAATTAGCATTCCTCCAGAAAAAACTTTGTTCGCAATATAAAGACATTCATAGTTTGACATTCATTTATTGCGATAATTCTTTTGAACAGATATGATCTTTTTAACCACTAGATCTCCTTGAAACTTTCACGGACAAACCTTTTTGTCAAATGCCTTTTCCATTCTTCTTTGATATAATCATCCATGACATACATCGTCTAATTTCTTCTTATTAATGAAACTGAGTTGATCATATATTGCTTGGACCCACTAAGATTCTTCCAACTTGGTCTCCATCAATACTTTGAGAAAAGGTATTTCAACCTCTTTACTTGATGCAATTTTACTTCCCTTATCTCTTTTTCAACTAATCTCCACAATTCCGGAGAGGGTTCGCAATTTTTCTTCATATTCATCATTTTCCATATTATCGTCGGGTTTGTAACATTTAGATATGAAATATTGGAATGATTATTTTCAAAATATGTGTCATCATATCTGCATTATTCAATATTACAAAAGTAAATAGACAAGACAAAAAATTTTGGATGAAAACACAAAATTTTATTGAAACTGGATCATTGTTATTACTAAGAGAAAATAACACACTAGAAAGAAATTCCTCAAAACCAATCAAAGGTTTCTTTTTCTAGAGCATTACATCTCATCCTGTGCAAACAACACAGGTATATCTACAGATTCCCAATTGCCAATTTGTTCATTGGGAAGACAAGGGTGCACAAGATTGATAATTTCATCTCCATGCTCCTGCTCGATTGTCGCCACTTGATCAACATTGGCGCTAGTCGAGGCATTTGCATGACTTATCGAGGGATTCTTTTCCACACTCGCCTTTTACTCTTGAAAAGTAAGCCACTCCGAGTCGAGCAAAGATTGCACTTTATATTTGGGCTCTTGAAAATTTTGAATTGAATGGCCAACCTCTATACCATGATATTCACACTTTGCATTGAAGTCATAATATCTGGAATATGGTGGTTGTATAATCCTGCTGGACATATGGCCACTAGCGTATTTTTTAGTAGATCAGGTAACAGCTTTGTGTAAGTCATTGGGATAGGAGTAAACTTCACAACCTTCTCTCTTGAATTACTCCCCTGACCATAGCCTTGACTTTGCGTTTGATTAAAACTCTGACCTTCAATATTAGGTTGAAATGCATTATTAGGTGTAAATGGAGGTTTATATGTAGTTGACGGCCTACGAACATTTTGAGGATAATTTGGCACAACATTTGCAACATAAACAAATGAAAGTATGTAGTTGGGTCGATATTGTCGCTGATATCCTCCCTAATAAGGCATGGCGGAAGCTGCTTGAACCTCTCCTTTTTTCTTCTGGTTATTATTATTATTGAACCCGAGTGTCTTAACATTTGTAGCCGCAGACGGGCTTTGTGTTATTTTTCCATTTTTCAATTCATGTTCAATCCTTTCTCCAATAGTGACAATATCGGAGAAGTTGGAGGAAACTCTTCCAAGCACATGTTCATAGAAAGGGGTTTGTAACATTTCTATGAACATGGTGGTCATCTCCTTCTCGTGTAATGGAGGTTTTACTTGAGCCGCTAACTCTCTCCATCTCTGCGCATATTCTTTGAAAGTTTCTGCACTCTTCTTTGTCATATTTTGTAACTGCATTCTGTCTAGAGCCTTGTCCATATTGTATTTGTACTGTTGTAGAAAAGAGTCAACAAGATCCTTCCAGGAGCGAATGTGAGTTGGCTCCAAATGCATATACTAGTTCAAAGCGTTTCCAATTAAACTTTCTTGAAAGAAATGGATCAACAACTTTTCATCATGAGAGTGTGCAGCCATTTTCCTACAATACATGGTTAAATGGCCTTTAGGACATGTAGCCCCCTTATATTCCTCAAACTCCGGCACTTTGAATTTTGGAGGAATCACAACATTAGGCACCAAACATAGTCCTGCAGCGTCTCCGAACTCACAATTACCGCAACCTTCAATCATTTTGAGCCTCTCTTCTAAGACTTCCAGCTTGGTCTTAGTTCGGTCAGCATTAAGCAATACATTTTGAATATCTTCAGGAATATCGACCTTTATTGAAGATTGTTCACCAGTAAGAACTTGTAAGACTTGTGGTTGGGTAGTAGAAGGAATTTTGTTAATTACTACATTTTCACCATTGTCAACAGGTAGTACTTGAGTGAATTCAGGTTGACCTTTAGCACTAGCAGCATTAACAATTTGTGGTATAGTTTCTTACTCCACACCTTTCTCATATGATGGTTCATAGTTCAGAGGCAAGCCATATAGAGGAAACTCTTTATTTGTTCGATTTCCTTGATTAAGATCTCGGGTCTTCGATGTCCCTTATTGAAAAATAGAAGGATGTGAAGACTGAGCTTCTTCATTCCTGATAGTAGCTTCATGTTTGTTGTTCAGGATTGTTAAAGCTTCCAGAGTCTAACTCATCTGATCCTTTAGACCATGAATCTGACTCATCTGATCCTTTAGATCTTTGATATCACTTTTCATGGCTTTCATTGCTTCTTGTGTTTGCTCCCAGTCTTCCATATTTTGTCGATTGTACGAGTCCTATATGGATGTCGTGGAAATTTTGCCATTATTGCATTTCTGTTGGATCTTTTTTTAATGAATTAACTAAATGACAATGCAAAAAATAAAAATAAATTATATGAAAAATGAAAATGAATGCATCTTGATATATGTAACAAATGTTTAGATGCATGTTACAAGTCTAAATGCAGAATGCATGACAAAATGTAGCATGTCTAAGATGCACGATGCAATGTATGTCTAGATAATGAATGTATGTCTGGATATGATATGAATATCTAAATACCTAATGTATGATTGTTTGTACAATGCATGTATGTGAGTTGTGTATGATACAAAATGGCATGATAATTATATGCTACCATGAATGCACGAATAAAGATAAAAGGTGAATGTATGTTTATATGCACTATGCTTAATTACATGATATGCAACATGACTTAAACTAAATGAAAAACCATGCAAATGCTTGTACCTAAAGAGGTACTTAACTCATGATATATGTATGCAAATATGCTATATCAATTATTATATATAAAAATAATGGTGAGGAGAATAGGAACTTGAAAATCTCCCTTAATGCCCTAAAAAAAATTTGACATTATAACACTTAGGGATTTCTAAGATCTTTAAATGCATCCTCACAAAGGTGGGTTCCCTAATTTCTAAAGGTATAAAGGTCACCAGAGCTATGGCTCACTCCATCACATACCCATAGTAGTTGGTAAACAACTTTTATGGACATACAAATGAAACAAACAGACTCTAGCTGGGGTTCTCGCAAAAGCCAGAAAAAGAAGTACATCCTTGTGACATTCCTACACAACCTCTTCTACTTCTAAGCTTTCTCAGACTTGGGTATAGGCCCCACTCATGATATGCTAAAGTAAACATGTGTGTGTGAAGGGAGAATTATGCACCCAAACCTTCACCTGCAAAACAGCCAGAAAAGTTCCCAAACAGATATAGCAGATATAACGTATCTTTTATCCTAAGGTTCAATTATTCCAACAAGAACAAACAAACATACATATATAAAAAAAAAGAAAGGAAAATAGAAACATTTAGAAATCACACTCATATTTACTTATTTAATTAAAATTGGCTTGACTCTCAAGTTTAGTCCCAAATGGAGTCGTCATATGTCACAACCGGGGTCACGACGGGGATGGCGGATAAAAATAATTTATTTTAATTTTCAAAATAGAGGAGTCGCCACCATAGTTTATATGGAAAACTTTGGAAAAACCGAAAAAGGATAAGGCAAGTCTGTGAAAATCGAATTTTGGGTCCGGGAGTCGGTTACATGTGGGAAAGGTATTAGTACCCCCACAATGCCCGTCCTAAGACAGTACCTTTGATTAAATAAATAAAATGAGTGTAATTTTTAAAATATTTATTTTTCAAAAAAAAAAAGAGACAAAAATGAAGATAAAAACAAAAAAATATTTTTTTATTTTTGGAAGGGGCCCGACAAGGTTTGACCTTGCTCCTCCTACGTATCTCCATCCGGAATGGAGAATCAGGGTTACGTAGTTCTTTGGATAAAATTGTTTGTCGGGTTTATATTTTTATTTGTGAAATTTTTTTAATTAATTTTTTTTATATTTGATATTAAAATGATTTATTTCCAAAGTTTCATACTAAATATCGCGTGACGTGTGTGGACATTTGATATTTAAGAAACATTTGGAATAATAATAATAATAAATATCGACGCGTGTGACCATTTGATATCTAACATCATTAGAAAATATAATATCCCAAAATTTAATTTCTAAAGTTTTATATTAAATATCGTGTGACGCGTGCGGTCATTTGATATTTAAGAAACATTTGGAATAATAATATTAAATATCGTGCGTGTGACCATTTGATATTTAACATTATTAGAAAATATAATATCCCAAAATTTTATTTTTAATGTTTTATATTAAATATCGTGTGACGCGTGCAGCCATTTGATATTTAGAAACCTTGGAATAATAATATTAAATATCGTATGACACATGCGGCCATTTGATATCTAACATTATTGACAAGTATAATATTCCAAAAATTTATTTACAAAGTTTTAGTAATCCAATTTAATTTTTATTAAAATAATAAAAAAATAATTATTATAACACAATAAAATAAAATAAAAATAAAACATGCAAGATATAAGCTTAAAATATGGAGGTATATAAATAAAAAAAGTTGTAGTTTTGGACTGGCCCCAAAGGCCCATAATCATTTTTTTATTATTTTTTTTAGGTTGGTGGTGCAATAGTAATGTGGTGGTACGAATACTTTTTATTATTTTTCTTAGGTTGGTGGTGTGGGGGGTGTGAATAGGAAGGCCCTAACTCCACAACCCTAGGCCATCATCACCTCAACCCTAAGCCACCACCACCTTACTCCAAACCCATATTAGGTCTACCAACCCAAAGCGGTAACGGTTATGGCGAAAAGAAGCGGCGGTGACGGCGGCGGGCCGTGCGGCGGCGGAGACGACGCGTGGTGCGGCGGCAGAGACGGCGCTAGAAGAACGGCGGGTGACGGCGGAAATTATTTTGGGGCAATATTAGAGTGGTTTTGGGAGCACAAAATACATGGACAAAATATAGAGAAGAATGTATGAAAGATGGAAGATGATGAATTTTTTTTATTATTTAAGAAATAAGAAAAATAAAACAAAATGTCATAAAGAGCAAACGGACCTCCTTTTTTTTATTTTTTTATCTTTATATGAAAATGAAATGATGAAGAAATAAAAGAAACATCACAGGAAGATAAGAACACATGATTTACAAATTTCAAACTTCAAGATCCATATGAAAATCTAAACCTTATAAATCATACCTGTGAGTGTTTTTCAAAAATGATAGCCTCTTGTCCAACAGTTCCTTGCTTCTCAGTTTTTTAAACTGGGTGTGGATAGTAAGACAGGAGAATCAATCTTCTTTTCTTCTCTACTTTCTCTCTCTTTTCTCCTCTTTTTTTTTGTATATCTCCAAGTGATCTATAATTCCTTTTTAACGTGCAGTTACCACTTCAATGAATCCTCTTTTTTTATTATTTTATTTATTTTTATTCTGAAAGTAGTTCAGAACAGTTTTGAACGTGAGATGAACGGTCATATTTTATTTTTTATATTATGGGTGGTTCAGAGCAGTTTTAAGATTGACTGATTCTCCTTTTTTTTATTATTATCTTTATTTTTTTTTGTGAGAAGTTAAGATTGAGTGGAAAGTTATAGAGAGTTGAGAAAAAAAAAATTTAATTTGTATTTTTTCTAAGTCTTTTATTTTTTTCTTTTTTAAAGAGAGAGATATTTTGGAAGATCTCATTATCTATTATTTCACTCATCTTTTATCTCTTAATCAATCTTGAACAGTCTTGAACATAGCATAACTCATAGAACCAAATCATCAATTTTTTTTTTATATTTTTTTAATTTTAATTATTTATTTAACTGAACGAAATCGGGTGTTAATAGTGTAAATTATTTTGAAAGAAGCAACAAAATATGTTAATGTTTTTCTTTCAACACTGCCATTTTGTTTAGGGTTTCAAGGCAAGATTTTTAATGAAAAATGCCTTTGGATTTATTTTTTTACATTTTTACATTGCTTTCAATTTGAGTTTTAACAAGATTAATATTATTTTTTATATTCTATATAGCTTCAACTTTATTTGAAAGACTTATCAAAGTAAATATAGTATTATGATCCACAATAGTTAGAAAAAACTTATATTCCTAAAAGAAACAATATTACAATGATTCTAAATATCTAAATACAAAATATTTATAAGCAATAGAATTACTAGCAGAAAAAGAAAGTCTTTTTCATTTAATAACAAACACCGCAAACATAATCTTTTTTACTTTGTATTTGAAAGAAAACTCTCTTTCATATAATTCATTTCATCATATTGGAAGTTAAATATTTTTCTAAAAGGAAAAATATGAAGACAAAGTGTCTTGACTATACCAATCATTTGATTGGAAGTGTTTTCTTAGATAATACAAGAAATAGATGAAAAATAATCATAAAATTATTCTAATTAATTAATTTCGATAAAAAATAATATTAAAATCGAAAGAAGGAATATAAACAACCTTATATAAAGAACAAAGTTGTCCGTTAACTTAATAGTTAATAGCCAATAATGATAAACATTTGGTAACTTGATGGTAATTGGTTTAATCATTTTCAAATCTGAAAAATAGATTTTTGTTGAAACAACATATGATGTGTGGTACCAGAATCTATAATATGTGGAAAAGATATGAAGGTTATAAAAGAAAAAATGGAAATAAAGAAAAATAAAATAAAAAATATAGGAAAAACATAATTGCTTTTTGGTTTATCCATTATCGTTATATTCTACTTTTTCGTTTAAGAATATTTTTTCTCATTGTCTATATTACTTTTTAGTATATAAAATATTTTATTTTTTTCAAAATACTTATTTTGAAAAATGTTTGATAGAAATTTAAAAAAAAAAAGGATACATCAGTGATACGGATAACAAATTTTTTTGAATGGATTAAAATGCGACAAGAAACTTTTATATATGCCCAAAAGTATTTTTTTTTTTTTTTAAAATCTAAATATTAGATACAATTATACTTCAGTAAAAAAAAAACATTTTAACTTATAATTAAAATTTAAAATAAATAAATTTAAATATAAAAATTATATTTCATAATAAATTACTAGATTGTAATAGAAAAATATTTTAAAATTGAAAGGAATAGACAAACAGGATATAGAAGAAACATAGTTTTAGATGATTTAATTACATTCCGTTTTTGCAAATTTGGGGGAAATTGTGTGGAACATACTTCATACATGTAATTATGTAAGCGAAGTTTAATGAATTATGTAGTTTGTCTATAAAAGATGTTACACTCTTAACTAGTTAACATTACTTTATATAGCTTCTCAATAATTATTATTATAAAAATTGCAAACTTGGATTGTGATTTGTAATTGGTTGAAAGAGTAACTCAATCTTTTTTAACAGAGATGAACCTCAATTTTTTTTTAACGCTGATTTTCTTAGTTTTCCCAACATTGAATTAACATCAGAAGTATATAACCTCTATAACTTTTGAGAATCGGAACAGCCAAGCAAGCAAATAGTTTAATTTGTGCAGAGAGCATCACAAAAAGGGTTTGCCATGCCGAATTCCAGCTTCTTCAGGTACAAGCAATTCTAAAGATTATCCAATCGTTTTTTCAATTTTGCCGGTGGTAGTAAAATCATTATCATGATAGTTATAGGAATTGAATCCTTTTTCTAATAAATCATATCTAACACACTTTTCTTCATCATCTCAAGAAGAGTGGTTCGTAGTTGGTAATCGATAACGGCAATTAATCATCGTTGTGAATTGAATTCCTGATTTGGAAGAGGTGGAGTGATGTCCTTTAACCGGTAATTTTACTTATTCAACTCTTTAGAATTACATTACATGTATGTTCATTCTCACTGTTTAGTCATAATTCATAACTTCTGCATAGTAGTGACTGTGAGATTTCCTAAACCTTTCAATCGCTGCTTCAAATTTAGACATTTTTTTCATTATTTGATGGGGTTCCATAATTAAGGATCAGTTCCGACTACTTTGAAACTGCTTGAAGTATATTATCTAATTTGACAATTTTCTAGTTTATTTCACCTTCTTTATTTTGCATCAGCATTATTGTTTTTTTCTGGTGACGTTTTTCGCAGTTGCCTACTCAGTACTCAGCCTGGGAGCAATTCTTGTAAGTACTGTTACATTACATCAGTGTAGCTTGTGGCAGCGGAGTAAGGTTTTAACCCTTTTTGTTTGTGCTAGGTTTCTGCAGCTTTAGTGTGTGATGATTATTACTCTTTTAAGTCTGTGCAGTGGGAGAAGCCTTGTATGATGCAGAGGAAAGAGTGACAGAAATAGCAGCAAGAGCACAAGGCTCATAGCTGGTCTCATTCACACTTGTCATCTTCTTTCTCTCAACAAAAATGCTCAAAGACAACAGGTACACTCAAAACAGTTCCACTAACACGCTCAGTTATATATTAAGAAATCAGGTAGCTTCTTATCCTCTTTAATCCCAGATTCTTTCTAATCAAGGTTTTAAATTGCAGCAACTATGTGTTCACGGTGAGTCCAAAAACCTTGAGGCTATAGACCGGTTTTTGAAACCATGTTTCTAATTGGTCGATTATCGTTTCAGAAGTGTAGTGTAGTCCCATTGAATTTCGTCTTGCTTTATCTCTCTGTTTTATGAAGAAATTTAGTTGTCTTTCAATGGCATATGTTATAGTATCATTTCTTTAAATTTGCACAAATATGACAATCTTCCTGTGCAGTCTGATGCCATATTCCTATTTCAATAATTCTACTTTACAGGTCTTCTGCTGGAGTAACCAAAACAGGGTTTATTCTGTCAACTTTGTGTATTGGTAGTATCGTACATTCAAAACCATCAGTGATTCCCCTCCTCTCTTTTCCCTCCCCCTCCCTGAGTAGATAATTATATTCTGGCTTCTTCCAATGAATTATTTTGGTTACTTTGTACTTTTGCAAGGCATTGAGGATGGTTAGGCTCTTACCATTTCTTGCTCTCGCACATGCCAAGTTTTTGCTCCTTGAAACTTGATCATATTGTGACAGCTAAACTTTTAAACTCTAAACTGATTTACTCATGTTTATTTAACAGTGACCTGGAGTTGGTGCTAAATGTTATTTGTTCATAGTCTGCTACTTCAGTTAACTTGATGTAATTATGCAGGAGCAAATCACGTTTATTGGCTGTCAGAAACAAGTCCTACTGTTCGGCAGGTTTAATTATATTATTCTCGGTCGCCTGAATTACCAGATTGTTAAAAGTTATTATCACTGAGACTTTTAAAATTTTTCAAAATTTAACTCCTAAGGTTTCTTTGTGTTTTTTTTTGTTTGATACCAAAATTTATCATTAAGATTCTTTATACGGCTTAAAAGAAGACTCCTCCTAACATCCGCCTGTCTGACAGAAAAACATTCAAATGTTATTTATTCACTTTTAACTATAATGTTGCAATGCTATTAGTCTTGATAACTAATTCAAACTAATAAAAAAAGGTGTTAAGTTACATAACCAACTTGATGCGCCAGGGTATTCTACAAACGCACCCTTACTTGTATCATAAGCTATTGATATTTGGTTATTTAGGATTGAACTCCTCTCAAGTAATTAAGTAGAGTTGAGACTAAGAACGAGAAGAACTACCCATTGTTCATTTGATTTAAAGTTTTTTTGTAATCGTAATATACTGTCACTTTCTCAATTTACTTGCAGCAGCAAAATCTTGTTATCCGGAAACCTTTTGCATTTTTACTTTCATACTTGGAAGTGCACTTGAAAAGATATACCCTGGTTAATTTATTGTATTGATAGCTAGATAAGTAAATGATCCACTAAAATGTTCTTAATTAGAACTGTTTAAACCTGTGGAGGTAGGATAATTCAGGTGATTGTAAACCAGGCCCTTCCCACACGCACACCAAAAAACGCATGAACATTTTTTTTTTCTGAATAAGGCGTGCTATTCGCATTTCATGATGCGGTGCCAGGCTTTTTCATTTCTCTGGTGGGGGCAGGTTATTGCTGCTGTTGATTCACGTTCATACTCGGCTTGTCAATCAAAGAAATCTTTAGATTTTTATTCGTACTTGGATTGCTTGTGGGTGAGAGAGGAATAAGAAACTAAATTAAGCCTACAAGGCAAAGATAAGAAGTGTGGCTCCACTACTACTGTAGGCACCACACGATTAAGATTCGCTGTCTGCTAGTTGCATTGCTAAAATTTTAAGTCCAAAAATTATTTTCTACATTGAAATTCGACATAAAAGGCGTTCTAGTGATGCCATGTGATAAACGGAGCCAAAATATCCGTTTCATGAACTCGTGTTGCTTTTCACGTTCAAATTCTGATTGATTGTGGAAGTTCTTGTGGATTCTAAAAAGGATGGTGGTGGGTTTGTTCCCTTTGTAAACAAAGTTTAACATATTATTTGTTTAATGAAGTCAACAAGGGCGTAATGCGTGGCAGTTATTTGTCTATGGGCCGAAATAATGGAAGAAATAGGGAAATGAAGAGACAATTTTGGCTTTAGAAGAAGAGAGCAGGGTAACCGATCATTCCCCACTTTATGAAGGAAGTGAAGGATTTGAAATGGATGCAATGTATTTGGCATTTGCCGTTAAAGAGAAAGAAAACGAAAGCGTAGAAGAGAAAAAGAGAGCTGGTCCCAGTGGTTTCTTTGACGGTGGCGTGTCGTATATAACATCTCACAATATGTTAGCCTATGCCTATCTGTCCGTGAACGGCTATATATCAAAAACTTCAATTATTCTTCTTCACAATGAGAGCCTCACCTGCTGAATAAAAACAAAACTTGTAAACAAGCACGACCTATCTTTGATACCTTCATAAATAAAGCTAACATGTGTCGTTATCAAGATCTATTCCATCATAGTGACCATATCACACTCCATATGCTTAGCTTGTATAAATTTTTCTCCTTTTGTTTATCTTCTTTAATTCCCCCCGTCTCCGCCACTCTTCAATCCGTGAATGGATTGCATCGCGTGCAGGATACAGAGAGGCATTAACTCATTCACCTCAAAATGGAGCCGAGAGTAGTTGAATCACTCTTCCTATTTATAACCTCCTCTCCATATTGGGACAAGACTTTTAGCACCATATCCTCCTAATTTCAAAAAACATTTATCTATAATTACTTTTCGGTCGATTCCCGGAACAAAACAAGCCAAAGCAGGTTTCTACACCAATTGTTCGTTCCCGTTTAAAAACCTTAACCTAAAAATCTTCACTGCTGTACATCTGTGAAATCAATGCACATTCCTTCATCAAAAACAAACAAAAATACGAGACAAAACGAGGAGTCAGAATTAGACTATTAAAAAAGAAGACAGAAGTCTATTTGCCTATTTCTTTTTTATCATTTCCACACAGCCCAACCCACCAATGAATGCTTTGTTCCCTTTCTTTCTCTTCTTTTCTTGGGAGGAGGATTGTTTCCCTATACCATAATAAGAAAATTAATATCGAAGCAAAATAACTAGAACTAGTAGTAGTCCCTGCATTAGATCATAATCCATCTTGTTATACAGACATGGTAATGATCGATGGGCTATGTGCAAAAAGCTATAATAAACTGGGTTTTACAAGTATATATGATCACGATCACTAATATTACCATCGGTCAGGAAGAAAAATTACATGTACCAGTACCAGAGTTCTCACCTATATCGCATAGGAAAAAGTCAGCAAAAAATAAACCACATAGAAGCATGAGTAATGGAGTTATCATCTCTACTCTTCTTTCAACATGTGTGAAGGAACAACATCTTGAAGAAGTCCATGGTCCCTTAGAAATGCATTCGTCGCCGGATTGCAAAGCCGTCTCTCTTGAGTAAAACCAGCGTTCTTTGGAGAGGAAGAATCATTGTAAGGGAAACCCAAAGAGGACAATGTGTTGAAAATAAGTTGTTGTTGGTGCTGCTGCTGCTGCTGATACTGGGATAAATAGTTTCCTGCTTGTGGAAAAACTGAGGCAAAGTTGGCGGCGTATCCAGTGGAGACGCCTGAGCGAGGCATAACCGGGCTTGGATGTGTGTGTTGGCCTTCATAGGTTGTGACTACCACGCTTGGATCAGTGAAGGATCTCTCCACGCGTTTCTTCACATTACATGAAACACTGGTGCAACGATAGTAGCTCCTACATGTGATCCACACATAGTATATTCCAAATGTTATGGCTATTTAATTAATTAATTAATTTGGTGTAACTTGTCAGTGAATTAAAGCAATAAAGAGAAATAGGGAAGGAAGGAAAAGTAGGTAGGTGCAGGCGCTGTGTAAGAGTGAAGATTAGAGTTTACCGGGAGAATTAAATCGGGTGTTACCTGGGAAAAGGGCTGTTTTTCACGGCCTTTTGACCGTACTTTCTCCATCTGTACCCATCTTCCAGATGATCGACCTCGCTTTTCGTCATGAACGCGAATCTTGGTTCTCTCTGTCTCTTCTGATTTGTCTTCTTGGGCTTCAACCTAAACCCAATAAGAACCAGATCCCAGAAACCATCAAATCTTAGAACCTTCCTCACATCAACCACATCACATGTATATAGTTTTTTTTATCTCAGAAGGAAAGGATAACTAAACTAAACAAAACAAAAGGTACCCCATGATCTCGTTAGTTTATCTAATTGGATCGTCAAACATGTTCTCCCTTGCTACATATTAAAGCCAAACAAGATATAAAAACACGTACTTTATACTAGAGAGACCATCCCAAATTGTGTGTTCGTCACATCCCATGACCATTCATTTGTAAAATTAACTTTTGAAAAGCTTCATCGCCCAGCCCCCCAACAACCACCAAAAATGAAAACAAAAGCTGTACTAGACTAAGATTGTCTTCGGTGAGAAGATACTGCGGTCTTAATAAAAAAAAATATCGAATACTTGCACAAAATTAAAAGAAATTCACCATATATATCAGTAATCTTTTCACTAGAAAAAAAAAATCCGGCAATCCCCGAGAAAAGAAGAAGTGATGAGATAAATAGGAAAAACCCACTGTTTCTTAGTCTTGTGTTGTCCTTCTTCTTCTTCTTCTTCATCGTTATCTTCTTCAACTTGGTCTAGAGTCATCTTCTGTTCATCATTGACAGCATCACTGGATGCAGATGAAATAGAAGAAGAGTTTGGAGTGGCGGGTTGGTGGTTCAGCACTTCGGAACACTCTTTCCCGTTATCAGATGGAACCTTAACTGTAGAGTGATGAGGCACAGAAACGGTGGAAAGTTGAGGTAACTCAAGCAGAGGACTATAATCCTGCACACCCAGTAGCTCCATAAACCCTAAAGAGCTCTTTTCCACCTCAGAGAAATCAAAAGTGTTGGAGAATGGATGAACGTTTGAATTATAACAAGGGATGGAAGAGCACCCAACCACATCCTCAGTCTTCACAACCATCTCCTTCTTCTCCATATACCAAACGAGTTGATCTCTCAAATGCTCAAATCCTCCATCTCTCACACGCCACAAACTCGAACTTAACTCTAGTAAGAAGTGGAGAGAGGTAGGGTTGATCTGGTTTATAGCTTAGGTGTGTGTGAAAGAGAGAGAGAGAAAGTTTATGAGTAGTCTTGGATTTGGAAGAAAGTGAAAACTGTGTGGAAGGAGCAAAGATAGAAATGAAGGCGAGATTTGACTGGCAAGTGTAGGTCATGGATGGTACGGACAACGCTGAGCCGGTGGCAATCAATGCATGCCATGGTCGACGCTTTCATACGTAGCATTTGACCCCTTAACTGGTTTATGGTGTGTGTGAACGGGGTTCCGCCATCTCCTAGATTCTAACGGCGTTAAATAATAGTTTTTTCTTTCTCCGTCTTTTCTAAAAATGCCAAATTGTAATAATAGTGTTTACTCGTGTGCATGTGATCTACAAAATCTGATCAATCCTTCAAAGTTTATCGTCACTTTCTTAATTCTTTAGTTTCCTTTTTCTTTTTCAACCTACCTTTTTCATTAAGTTTTTTGTTTCAGTATGTGAAGCTTTTGCAGCAGGTTTTGGTATTCGGCCAACTTGTCTTACAAACTAACGTAGCACAGGGATTCGTGATGAATATTAGGAAAAAAGTAGTAAAAAAATAGATGGCGTGACATGGCCAAAAAAATAATCCTAAATCCTTAAATAAATTGATGAAATCGGTGAGCCTAATTCCCTCTCTTGACTCTTCTGAAATCAACATTTGAAATTCCCAAAAAAGTAAGTTCTCGTAAATGAAAAGGGGAACCTAATTTACTACAGTTTGTTTGGTGTATAAAAAACAAAAGTTAAAAAAAGTGGAGGGAGGAAAAATAGCAATGCAATAGTCATTCATTTACGAAAAGAGAGAGAAATATACTTATCATAAAATATGATTCGTTTATGGTTAAACAGGGAATTGTACCAAAGTGGGTGTTGAAATGAGAATATACCTCATTGCAAATGGAAGCTTAGGCTTTGGCGTTGATTTAGATTTGGTGTATAAATTGTAAGAGAATAGTTATTCATAAACTTTCGTTACATCATATCTAAGGATTCGTAACCACAAACCTTAAGTATTGCGAACATTTCTGAGAAAATCAGCATCCATATGTATTGTCGGTGGATGTATTTTTTTTTTTTTCAAGCAATAAAACCCTTTCTAAATTCCATTTGCATCATTTATTGGAAGAGGGTAATTGATGATTTTTGTGTATATGGATTAAAGTTTGAAAGTAAAAAGAGGACAGAAACAGCATAAGAAAAAAAGGGGTAAAAATAAGAAAGAAAAAAGTAGCATCAGAAGATGTGGAAGGAAGTGATTTTATGTGATGAGAAGATGGGAAAAGGTTATGCACGTGTGGTTTTGAGTGAGCCACGACCCCAAGAAGCATGCTGACATAGTTTCCTTGTGCAAGTACTTGACTGCTATCCAGCATGCGTCTCAATAATTAGAATTTGTTCTTCTCTTATTTGAAGATATTGATTTGTATATCCATCATAGCTTTGAGATTTTTCTTATGTTTAGGAATGAAGGAAGAGTACGAAAAAAACAAACCATAAGTTTTTAATAGGTGAGAGAGCTTCTTTATTTTTCCTCTATCACTTTTCTCATCACTGAGTTGAGCTAGTACCATATACTTAGAGTGAGTTTTTGTAGCAATAAATAAGGTCTTGGAGTTTTCTGGAATGAATAGGTTCTGTAAATGTTGAAGATCTGTTAGGGACGTACCTTGTGGTACGTCACCTATTCTTCTGGTTGTGTGCCCGCAAAACAATAAACTTCTTTCGTCCCTTCTCAATTTACTTAACTTCAAATGCTCCATCCTATACTATTCCCTAATCCCTATTCATATCTATAATTATTGTACAGAATAATTTATGTGTTGGAAAATTCAAATATGAGTGGAAATTTTCAAGATTTTAGATAATAGATTTCTTCATTTTAGTTTTGGTGAAATGTAGAGAGTTTCATCTAAGTTTGATTCTCATCACAATAAAATAATTACTTTCTCACTCTATCCTTACAATACATTTGGTTCGGAGATTGGAAGGAAACACCCATTGCTTACTTGATTATAAGAAAGTGCGAACACGGAGGAAAAAATATACCTAAAGTTTTAATCATTGTTTAATCTTCAATAAGTTTAACTATATATTACTTGGGTGGCTTTTATGTCATTTCCATTGTTTTTAGATTTTTTTTTTACACTGATATAATTTAATCAATTCATTGATATTATGCTCAACTATATTAGTTCGGGGTTTTAAATTTTGAAAAATCTTATTTAATTAAAATGTTTTATATCGCTAAATACTCTGGTATTGGTACGATGAAGACATCTTACATCAAACTATTTAAGATTGTGTATATGTGTTTAATCTAATTCTCTTCGCCCCTTTTCAAAGGTGTATATATATATATATATATATATATATATATATATATATATATATTTAGAATTTATAGTTGTCAGATCTCTTAGTCCGAGACTATGTAATAAATTTTTCCAAAAATATTACATACTCTCTTATCATACAAAAATGTAGAAAAAAAACCATGTTTTTGTTTACCTAGGTAAAGGAGAAGTGATACGAATAGTACATTGTTATATATATTTTTTTTAATAACAATAAAAGAACATATGATAATTTAGTCTACACAATTTAAACGTTTGATACTATTTATTATTTTTTTTTATCTTCTTCCTATTATGTCATGTTATATGTCATGTTTATATTTTTTTTTTCTCAATGGTAATTTTAATCCTTATATTTTGATCAGATTTATAATTTTAGTCTTTATCTTTTTTCCATGATTGTAATTCCTCAACTTTTTAACTATATGTAATTTTGTTCTTTGAATTTTTTTATATAATTTTGATCCTTTTAGTTTTTTTTAATATTCATAATTTGTTATTACTTTAAACATGACACGTTAAAGAAAAACTATTAATACTTATAATTTTTATAGAAAATAAAATTAGAAATGATTAAAAAATAACTAAAGTTAAGGGGGAAAATGGAGACAGATTTGTTATCATGAATGAAACCTAAATTTAAGTTATTCATGTTAGTAATTAAAATTTTTTATTTGATAGGCAGTAGCAAACATTGTATACTATTCAAGAAAATCTTTGTGCTAATTTTATTCTAAAGAAAATTAGTTTTGCTCGTCCCTATCTCAGCCTGTTCCAAATTTTTTTTCTTTATAAATTGTTCTATCTTTTATTCCAATTTTTTTTATTTCTAAAATTTGTTTTCTAATAATTGTAAATGGTAAGCAGACACTTCTTTATAAATATTTATAGAATGTGAGAAAATTATTTAATTTTCTATAAATCAAAATGATTTTTTTTTATAAGTCAGAGTTATTTATGTATATATAAAATTATATTTAAAAGAATAAATAAAAATTTCCACATATTTTCTTATATATAGATTTTTAAGGAAAAATAATTTTTTTTATTCTATTTTTTCTATTACAAGTACTTACAATTAAAATATTATCTAAAATATATATATATATATATATATATATATATATATATATATATATATATATATGTGTGTGTGTGTGTGTGTGTGTGGAAGTATTGGAAATATATGACTTTTGAAGAAAGAAAATAGTTTTTTCTAGATAAAAACAAATAGGAGAGGAAAGAGTACAGAATTTTGTTTTTGTTTTTCTATTTCAAAATGAAATTTAATTACAAAAACTTTCTTATTGATTCACTTGGTTGTGTGAAAAACAGTTGGGTAGTTTTGGTCTAAATATCGTAGTGCATATTATTAAGTTGGACCTACATTTTCTTTAAAAGGAAAGCATAATGGAAAAAACTTTTTCTAGTGTTTTTAGGAGAAAAAAAAAAGGAAATTAATTACTCCGTAAGTTTAAATGATAGTTCATAGAAGAACTAATTTGTAAAAATCATTTTTATTAATTTTTTCTAAATTTGATTTTTAATTTAGACATGAATTAATTTTAACAGACAATTAAGTTATTTTTTATTTGTTTTTTTTTCTAAATATTTTCTTCAAATAGACTCGTAGTAATAAATTCATATGCGAACATAAATAAGATGGTGGTGGAGAATAATTTTTTGTTCCTAAGTATTCTAATAATCATGTAAGTTTTATTAAAGGAGTAAAATTTTTCAATTTCCTCCTGAATTGAAAATAACACTTTATATTACTTTTATAAAGGGATCATAAAATCATTTTCTTAAAACTAAAGCAAGCACACACTATACATTGTTTTAACTTATAAAAAGTGTGCTACTTGCTGGATCAATAGTATTAATATAATGTTTAGGTTAATTTGTAGTTTATCTTAAGATAATTCACTCGCAGCCAAAACTTCTCCACTTGTGCTGTTTTCTTTTTGGTAACTATTTGAATCTTCGGGACATTAAATACAATTTCAAAAAAAAAAATGGAAATTGTCTGCATATTTAAAATTGTAATTATTTTTAACACCTTTTTTCTGTTTTCCTAAAGATCCTTATCTCCAAAGTTTCCAACAATTATCGTCCTTTCCAAAAAATTTATACAGGATCTTTTTCATAATTTAGTGTATAAAAAATTATTTTGTACATACTTAAGTAAAATTGATAATTTAAAAATCTTGTTTCAACAAACTATCTTAATAAAAAAATTATTTTAGTTAATTAATCATACGTAGCTAATTATTGAAATAATCTAATTTTTACATCATGCCTAACACATACATACGTCATCCAATAGTTCTTAGATCCTTTACATCACTCTCTTTACAACGTTTCTCTTTGTTTTTTATTTGGTTTCTTCTTACTCTCCTCCTTTTCTCTTTTATTATTTCGTACTGCAGAGACAGTGTTGCAGGAGAATATATATTTTGGTAGTTCTTTCATAAATTCATTGTTCTTGGAATAAATCCACTGTCTTTTTCAATATTCAAAAAACTTAATTTTGAATATATAAATATACCACCCACGTGATTAATTAATTAATGTACGTATGTGGTACACAAATTTTGACTACCAACAAATACATAAGAAAGAATACCTTAACTTGAAGATCAAACCATAAACTCATTTAAAATAATAAGATCTAGGGTTAAGTGAGATTCTGTTAATTATATATTTTTCATAGAAATAAGTACTCAAATTTTGAAAAGGTAAGAAAAATGAAGGGGAAAGATTGGATGGAAGCAAAGGGTTTTTTTTACGTAGAAAGTTGAAAAGATTGGTATAAAAGCAACACAAAGCAAGATACACGGTGGCCGGTCTTTAAGGGGTGATGGGTCCCTCTACTCTTCTCCATGCGCAAGTTGGAAGGGATTTTTTATTATATTATTATTATAGGGCCAAATAATTTTTTTAGTTAATCAACTGTTTTAGATATTTATATTTGTGAGATGAAGCTGAGAAAAGAAAGATATCACAGAATGGAGATTTTACCATTACTAAAACTGAAAGTTCAAGACCTCATGGGATTAAAAGCTGAATTTAAAAAATTACTATTTGTGTCACATAGCTCAACCTAAGGTTTCAAATATGAGATATTCTTAATCTTTCTTTGGATAAGATGATGGAAAGTGAAATTATTTTGACTAAGTATTAAAAGTAAAAATAGATGAGGAATAAATAAATAAATTATAAATATATGTAATAATTTTAAACATATAAAAAATTATTTGTCACTTTGTTACTCTAAAATCCTATTATTTGTTCTATCGACTGATTTTGTAGTTTTCAAATAATAATTTTCGTAAAATAATACTTTACTTATTACTTTATATTATTTATATAACCTCTACCCTTGTAATTGATCTAACAAAAATCATATCTATAATGGATTGTGATTTATTATTTATGTAAGAAAACTCTTAAGAAATGACAAAAAAAAACACATTTTTTGAAACTTGATGAGCATTTAAAATCAATTGATTTTATGAATAAGTCTCTTCTCCAATTTATAAATCCGGGGGTTAATTATTCTCTTACAACTTGTCTTGGTAATAAGGTATCATGTTCATTTAGTGTGAGCTGACTCTCAAAGAATTATTCGCCCTTCTGAATATTTGGAGACCATGATTTAGGTTTGTTTAAATTAATAGAAATCACTTTCCAAATCAGACTTTTTTAATAACAACCTTATATAGATCGATATTTAGTCCATTAAATTACTGATATCTTTATAACTACTTAAAGGTAAAAGAATCCTTCTCTCTTTAAGCCAAAAGGTAGGATAAGGAGACAAATGTCTTATATGATCCAATCTTTAAAATTGAATTGCTACAATTTCTAATTAGGGTTCAACTTCACATTAAGACAAAATTATGTAATTATATGTTAATTATACTTAACTTAATATGTGTTAGATGCATTTTACCTTTTCCCATAATCATTTAGAGGCATATCAATAAAAGAAAACATCAAGTTACAAAGTTAAGACTTACTATTCTCTAGACAAAAAAATAGGCTAACTATGTGCAATGCACTGAAATCAATATAAAGGAAATGGTTTATCAATTAATATTTTCTTTAAGGTTTTGATCCTTTTTACCTCCACACATGATTTGATATTTTTCTAGTAAACATTATATTAGCAGTTCTTGTTCACAAAATGGTAATTCGTAATCTTTTCAACCAGTTAGTGATGTTTCCTCTACAACCTTATATTAAAATATAAGTTTAGTCACCAAAATTATTAACAGAAGTATCTTTGTTATATCATTTAAAAAAAAAGACACATAATTTTATATTTTAGTGTATATTTATATTTTCATTTGCAGAACTTTTTATGTCATTGAACATCATAGAAAAAAAGTTGGATTTACATTACCTTTTGGGCAGAAAATAAAACATTATTTTAAAGATTATTTAGGTTTTAAAGTAATATATTATAATATTTTTATGGGTTATTTTTTTAATAATTATATTTATTTTGTGCATGAAGCATGTATTGTTGCAAACATGGAAGAGAAGGTAGTGTGTTTGATAAATTATTAAACCATTTAAATGTTCAATATATTTTGTTTCTATTTTAAAAAGTGTATAATATTTGGATTTTATATTATGGTTAGAGATTTTTTTTTTGTTAACAATAAAAAATATATTAATAAAAACATAAGACGAGTGCTTGAAATCTTTATAAAAAGAGATTTTGAAATCTTTATAAAAAAAATTTTAGGATAAATGTTTTAATAGATCTATAAGAATAATTATACAATTTGTTATTGCGGTGTGACTATTTATATAACCTATACATCCAAACCTCAATACACTTTATGGTTGGAGAGAGTGTTTTCATAAAAAGTTGAAGGACATTGCTAACAATATAAATAAAGGAAGTTTAGTGTAGGAAGAGTGTTTGGAGTGTGTAAGAAGAAGAGTGTTTGGAGTGTGAAAGTTGTATGGTGTGTGTGGAGAGAGAAGAATAAGTGTGTGAAGGGATGGTTGAGTTATGATTTTCATTAATTCTTATTTTTTTTAATTTATTATTTGATTAATGAAGTTAAGAATATGATTTGGTTTATAAAATAATCAAACTGAAAAATTTTCGTCTAATGTGTCATCTTTAACATTATTTGTCAACTTCTCTGAATTATTTGTTTACAATCAGACTGTGATTCTTTTGTCTCACAAATAACATCTTTTGCATATTTGAATTTAAAAAGTTCATTAAGACAAGCATACTGAAAGAGATATCTTTTTAGTATATACTTTTCAACATGTTTTGTTTGATGCAGCATAACACACTTTTCTTCAAGAAAACTTATAACTAATATAATCATATTATAAACACTTATTTTTATTCTTAGCTCTTCAAGTCTAAAAAATTAAGTTAGACACAAATTTACAGCTCAACTAAATCATTTGACTAACATATATTTCTATTTACTTTATCAAGTGAGTAGGTCATAGTTGTTGCGTTTGACCAACCAAATCAGTGTTAGATCAAATACATACTTTAAAAACATATAGTATAATATTTTGGTAAGTTCTCATGTATTAACTCTCCTTCTTGGATTATCATTTGATTGATATTTTGATATAATGCAGCCTATGCTCTATTAGCTTAGAGGAGTTATCTTCATTTGAGTAACCTTTTAGCATCACTTATCCTCTCCTCTATATGTTTTTCTTAACAAAATTATTTTTATAGACTCTTGAAGAATGTAGCTTTTAGGCAATCATTTATAGTCATTGAGCATATTTAGCTTCTATGCATGTCCATTATATGTTCGACGAGTTTTAACATGTTTCTTTCATTTAATGCAACCTCGATCTTCACTCATTTCCTTTCACTACATTCTTGATAATTGACAACACTTATCTCCTTAGGTAGTATAACCTTTTGCACATATTTATTATTGGCATGCATGCATATAAGACAGATAGTTGGGTTTTGAAAATCTCTATGTCAAGAAGTTGATGGGGAACCAACTTTAGCTCATGTCTTGAGAGATATTTATTATTTGATTTTAAACGGGTCTCTTTGAAAATAAACATCCCTTTTAAACATAGAGTAAACACATGGATATTTATTTAGGTACAAGGTTTGTTTAATCCATATATATTGTTTGATGTTTGATATATGTTTTATGTGTTCTGTGTCTACCTTACCAAACTTTGAAAAATTACTACACAATGATGTATCATTTGTCAGATGAAACACTTGTGTCTTAATGATTTGTTGCTTTTATAGCATTATCAAATGTGATCATGTTTTACACTTATTTGTTTTGAAACATTAATTAAAATCTCGGGGTGTTCGAGTTTTGTCTTTAACAATAAATATATGGAAGAAGTATATAGATAAGAAAATAGGAAAACATATGTTGGTTATATGTAATCGGGATTTTTTTTTTATTGGGGTAGAAAATAAAAATTGTTTAATAGAAGATAAATAAATGGGAAATAGTAATAAGATTAGTGGATTGAAAAGTAAAAGATAAATAAATTTTAAATAAAAATAATATTAATTATATTAACTTAGTGGGTTCGAATTGGTAGCTTCTTACCAAATCTTGTAACAGATTTTAGTCTGCCTTTTCAATTATATCTCAACGTTTTTTTATTTTATTATTGCTTTATAAATTGAGAGAAAAAAATAAGAGAAAAAGATTTTTTTTCCATTAAGATTCTTTTGATAGTTGTGCTTTCTTATAAAAATGGGTATTATAATATCTTTCCCTTAGTAAAATTCATTATTATCCCTGGTTAGTTTTGTTCTTTTATCTCATATTTTAGTTTGGATGTGAATTTCTTATTGTGTTACTTTGGTATCTAACCGTGATTTCAAAATTACTAGGTTGTTGATATTATTTGTTGTGATAGATGTTATAACAGTTTTCGGAAAAATTCTTAATATGCTATATGCTAGTTAATTTCATCTTTTTACATCAGAAAATAATTATTTTTATTAGTGAATATAAAGAATGATAGTGTAACAGGACATGTTTAGAAAAATTATAAAAAAGAAAATATTATTTAAGTGTGTTAATTAGTTATTTACATCTCTTCACTGAAAACTTATTAGATGCACTACTTCACATTATGCCACTATTATTCTACTAGACAATATTATTTACATCAACAATAGCATTATAGCATTAGGTAGAACAAAAATTGGTGTAAAATGATGATGGCAGAATTGTGAAGTTCAACAAGAGTAGTTTGTTCTTGTGAAAATTAAAGACGAAGAATTTCGATAAATAATACTTGTTTAGATGTAACTAAAAGTAAAAATTTAAATATCACGAATGAAAGGTGAAAACAAATTAATGATATATAATCTCACTGATTTGTATTTAGTAACGACAAATGTGATTTTGTTAGGCGTTGCTAAAAAAAATGACTTTTGAAGAAAAAAATTTGAAGTGCTCCTATTAATTATACAAGATTAAGTTATTTAATATAGAAGTATTCTTAAAAAGAGTTATGTACACATCACTGATTTCACAATCATAATTTCACATGATAGAAAATTACAGAATAAATGTTCTGAATAATGAATTTAACACATTATGTTAAATTATTGAGAGTCAGAATTTAATAGAAGAGTCACGTACCTGAATCCATGGATGAAGATAGAATATTCGATAGGGTTATGACAAACGATTTCGAACATTAAAAAAATAAACAAATAATATAATTATATAAATAAATAAATAAATAAATATATATATATATATATATATATATATATATAGCCCACAATTAGACAGGAAATATAATTTCCTAACAATCTCCCACTTGGGCTATATATATTGTCTTGAAATAATCATATCACAAAATAAACTAAAAGTGCACATACCGAATGTTATTTATCCTTAACTACTTAAACAATCTGGTCCATCTCATATACCAATAATCAAATTACCGTAGTTTTCATCACATTAGATTCGCAACTGAACCACGATGATTACCATACTGATATACTCAATGACACAGATCAAGCCTTAATGAGCAACATGAAAATCAAATGAAATTTGATCCCATGCATGTTTATTTCCAAATGGTCCTACTTTAAAATCTTCATTAAGATTTACCCAAAATTTGCAATATTTACATTGCAAACAACATAATGTAAATCATCATCCTTTATTCAACAGAAAATTAAATAATATAATGTCTGACATAAAACATATAAAGTATACAAAATAACCCCACTAAACCATGTTATCATCAACAATGATACCCATATGAACAATATGTTCATGAAAGATTTCAGGGATCAATCCTTCGGTTAATGGGTTTGTTAGCATAAACTTTGTTCTTATATGTTCTATAGGAATATATTTTTCTTGAACTCTGTCCTTAACAACCAAAAATTTAATATTTTGACTTTATTGAGCTCTTGTTGTTGTTGTTGGAGTAAAGTACTACTGAATTATTGTCACAATAAATCTTCAATGACTTTTTAATGTCATCTACCACACGAAGCCTGGTCACAAAGTTTCGTAACCATATGTCATGGTTAGATGCCTTGTGCTCAAGTATCTGCCCAGAACTCCCACTATAAATATTGTATCAGGACGTGTGTAGACTTGAGCATACATTAAGTTCCCTATTGTTGATCCATAAGGTTTATCATTCATTATTGTCCTTTCAAGATCATTTTGGGACACTGTTTGAGACTAAACTTATCTCCTTTAGTCATGGTTGTGTCGACATACAAGATTAGGAATACATATTTACTCTCACTGAACTTTTAATATACACAATCATCAACAATATTTGCCTCAAAGCCATATGAGGTAATAACCTGATGAAACTTGTAATACCATGGACGGGAAGCCTGCTTGAGACCGTAGATGGATTTCTTTAATTTGCAGACCATAGACTTTAAATTACCAGACACAAAGTTTTCTGGTTGCACCATATAATTGTCTCATCAATGTCTCCATTAAGAAATGTCGTCTTAATATCCATCTGATGTAACTCTAAATCAAAATGAGCTACTAACATTATTGTTCTAAAGAATAGAGAAAATGTTTCTTTATAATCTATGTCTTCTCTTTAAGTAAAGCCCTTAGCAACTAGACGAGCTTTATGTCTTTCAATATTACTCATAGAATCCCTTTTAGTTTTAAATATCCATTTACAACCAATGGGTTTCACACCTTCAGGTAATTTTACTAGATCCCAAACGTCATTGTCTCTCATAGATTTAATCTCCTCCTCCATGGCACCAATCCACTTTTGAGATTTAGAACTTTTCATGGCTTCACAGAAGTTGATTGGGTCATCTTCTGTTAAACTAATGTCATCCTCATGTTCTTGGAGGTACACAAGGTATTCATCTGAAATAGCACTTCTCCTTTCTCTTGTAGATCTTCTTAATGACACTTCTTGAGGTTATTGAGTTTGTTCTATAGGTTGTATTTGAGGAGGATTCTCATTGTTGCCTTGTTCTATAATTGTGTCCTGAATAATAATAGGTATGAATACCTGATTATTATCAATAATAGATTCCTCATCAAAAATAACATTCATAATGTTTCCTTCCCCTCCAAACTTAACATCCTCGAGAAAAATTGCATTTCCCATTTTAAAAATTGATCTTGATATAGGACCATAAAACTTGTATCCTCTTGAGTGTTTAGCATAACCAACAAAATAGTAGCTAACTGTCCTTGAGTCCATTTTTCTTACATGCGGCTTATAAGGTCGTGCCTCAGCTGGACATCCCCAAATGTGTAAATGTTTTAGGCTAGGCCTTTTATTAGTCCAAAGTTCATAAGGAGTTTTGTTAACTGCTTTGCTTGGTACCCTGTTAAGGATGTACACTGTGGTCTTTAAAGCTTCTCCCCAAAGTGATTCAGGAAAGGTGAAATGACTGATCATACTTCTCACCATATCCTTAAGAGTCCTGTTCCTTCATTCTGCAACACCATTCATACTAGGTTTGCAAGCACCGCACTCTTTTAGAAAAAGCGCAAAAGGTCCTGGACGTTGTTCTCTCGATCCATTATATCTTCCATAGTATTCACCACCACTGTCAGATTTGACAGCTTTAGTTTTCTTTCCAAGTTTGAGTTCAACTTCAACTTTGAAAGACTTAAAAACGTTCAAGGATTGGGACTTCTCATGAATTAAATATAAGTACCATAAGTAATCGTTTATAAATGTGATAAAATACTGTTGTCCATTCCATGAAGCAGTAGGAAAGGGACCACATATATCAGTATGTATTAGTTCTAAGACATCTTTAGGTCTTTCTGCGCTTAGTTTTCTTTCATTTGTTCTTTTCCTCTTGATACATTCAATAAGACTTGAAAATCCTTTAAATATAGGGGTTCAAGAATTCCATCCACCATAAGCCTCTGAATTCTCTGTTTAGAGATGTGGCATAAACGTTTATGCCATAATGAGGCAGAATTCTCATTTAATTTTCGCTTTGTACCTCTTGAACTTGTTTGCAGTATTTCATTGCAGAAATTTAAATCAAGCTTATACAAATTATCAATTAAAAAATCGAAACAAATAATATTTGAGTTTTGGAAGAGACTAACTTTATTATTTCTGAAAGAACAATGATAACCAAATTTGTCCAAACGAGAAACAGAAACTAAATTTTGTCTAAATGACGGTACATAAAACGTCTCAAATAAATCCAAAAATAATCCAGTCTTAGAACATAATCTGAAGGTTCCTATAGCTTCCACTGCAACTTTATTGTCATCCGCCACATAGATGAATCTTTCAGCATCACTTGGTGGTCAGTTCCAAAAGCAACCCTGCATAGTAACACTTATATGAGTGTAGCTCCAGAATCTACCCACCAAGTGTCCATAGGTGCAAAACTTAAATTAACTTCAGAACAAACAAAAGCAAGAATCATATCCTTCGTTGCTCGCCAAGCGGCATATTTGGTACAATCCTTTTTAACGTGTCCTGTCTTCTTGCAGAAGAAACATGTTAAAACATCATTTTATTTCTCTGTCTTTCTCTGCTGAGAAGGTGTAACCGCATTAGCCTCACGCTTTCTTTTATGCTGATAGGACGAAGCCATATGAGCATTTTTTTTATGTTCTCGCTGTAACCTCTCTTCCTCTTACACACAATGAGATATTAACTCATTCAAGGACCAAGTATCCTTTAGAGTACACTTTGAATTGCCCAAAGTGTATAGGAAGAGAAATCAAAATTAAATGCACGAGTAAGTCCTCAGACAACTCTAACTTTAGTGCTTTCAATTTTGAAGCAAGATGAGATATTTCCATAATGTACTCCCTTATGTTCCCCTTGCCTTTATACCTCATAGAGACAAGTTTGCTCAAAAGATTACTTGCCTATGTCTTTTCATTTTTGGCAAAGAATTGTTGAATGTTCTCTAGAAATTTGTTAGCATTGCTATCTTCAGTAATAGAATCCCAAAATGCTTCAGGAATAGAGCATTTCATAATCATTACACTCATTCGATTGGATCGCTCTCATTTCTCTATTTTAGCCTCATTAGCATTTTCTTCAGTAGTAATGGGTTTGTCTTGCCGAAGAGCTATGTCCAAATCCATACAACCAAGGACAATCTCTACTGTATCTTTCCAAACTTTGAAATTTGTACCATTTATCATAGGGATGTTGCTAACTTGAGCAGAAACATTGGCAGCTGAAGTTGAAGCAACAACAATTGTATCCATAAAAAATATTGTTAGCAAGAATAATGGAAAAATTCATACTGAAATACCTAGAACAACATTAATTTTTAATCTTTGGATTGAAAAATTAAGTGTAAGTGGTACTCTCATTGCAGTAATCAAATATTGTCAAAAAATCCTGTCAAACATTAAGCCTTTCTTTGGACCAACTTAATGTTCACATGAAAACTTGAGAATTTGCAACCTATTTATTTACTGCATACATTTTCTATCAATTGGCCAAACAATAATCTTCCTTTGGGTCGACTTGTACTCGCATAATTAGATAAAAAATAAATAAATATATAAACTGAAGGTTCAATGTTTATTATTTGGCCAAAAATAAACTTCCTTTGGGTTGTTTATTATTCGCATAAATAATAAGCATCATATTAGCCAAACAATAATCTTCCTTTGGGTCGTTTATTATTCGCATAAATAATAGGCATAATATTAGCCAAACAATAATCTTCCTTTGGGTCGATTAGTGCTCGCATAATAAATAAATATATCAACTAAAGGTTCAATGTTTATTGTTTGGCCAAACAATAAACTTCCTTTAGGCCGTTTATTATCCGCATAAATAATAAGCATCATAAAAAAAAATCAATGTTTATTATTCGACCAGACAACAAACTTCCTTTGAGTCGTTTATTATCTGCATAAATAATAAGCATTACAAAAGAAAACTTCAATGTTTATTATTTGGCCAGACAACAAACTGAGTCGTTTATTATCCGCATAAATAATAAGCATTATAAAAAAAAATTGCATATGAGCAGCGAATATAACAATGGAAATAAAGACCTGAATCTGTGAATCGTATTCAAGGTCAAAAATATTACATATGTTTTTCAGGGCAATTAACTAGTGGCGAAATTATTATGTATATCATACCAACAATTCATATGAATTACCAAAATTGCAACATACAGAAACCAAGGCCACGTATAATATAAGACAAAAGACATAAACATCAAATAGAATTATGTGCGTTTATTCTTTAATTCCAAACAGGTATAACAACAACATAATTTAATCCAATGATAAAACTTTATTCCCAATAATTTAACATGAAGGAGGCTCTGATACCACTTGATAGAAAATTACAGAATAAATGTTCTAAATAATGAATTTAACACATCATGTTAGATTAGTGAGAGTCAAAATTCAATAGAACACACACTTGAATGCATGGATGAAGATAGAATACTCGATAGGGTTATGATCTTCCTCAACCAAAATCTTCCTTATTCTTCTTGCTAGACTTTAGAGTGACTCTTTTGATGGTGCAAGAGACCACAAAGTTTGTGATTTTGGTATATTGGAGACCAATCCTTTACCTTCCTTTTTATTCTAATAACCTCTCAGAACAATTCCTATTAAACCAATTAATATGAGAAATTAAGGAGGTCATTAAAATTATATTAAATGACTCATTAAAACCATTTTAATGACGAACAAATCAATAGCTAATATGATTATATATATATATATATATATATATATATATATATATATATATATATATATATATATATATATATATATATATATATATA
>Ga0209700_101732_pt1 | contig 45298 bp, 23 predicted proteins | sample SiratroredBW_FD_187528 | JGI IMG/M metagenome (GOLD analysis project Ga0209700, IMG submission 187528) | Root nodule microbial communities of legume samples collected from California, USA - Siratro red BW (SPAdes) (version 2) | ecosystem: Host-associated > Plants > Roots > Nodule | place: USA... | reverse complement strand
ATATATATATATATATATATATATATATATATATATATATATATATATATATATATATATATATATATATATATATATATAAAGATGATACATCTCTTTTGGGTAGACAATTTTTTATAATTTTACCCTTAAAAATAATTAATTTTTTAACTTCAAATAACTATCCACAATAGAAAAAACACCTACGCAATAGAAAAAACTATCTAAAGTAAAATCAAAAAAATTATTTACTTTTAAAATTACTTTTAATGAAAATATTTTCATAATTTAATAATGTTTTTTTATTTTAATAATTATAATAATAATAATAATAATAATAATAATAATAATAAACTTTTTTTGTCAAAAGAAAAAGGTGGACAATATTTATATTATTTATCCTTTAATAAATAAAAAATAATTTATTCATTTAACAAAAAGCATATAAATAACTTTTTATTTCAAAATAACTTTTCTTTTCTAAAAATAACGACTATGCATATATTAGTTTATCTTTTAATATATATATATATATATATTATCCTTTAATAAATAAATAAATTTAATAAAATAAATAATTGAATAACTTCTTTTTGTTTTAAAATAAATAAATGATTTTCTTTTAAAAATAACAACTGTATAAATTTTTAATATTATTATTATAAAATTGTATGTATATATATGTATATTATATTGTATTATTTTTATTTTTAATTAATTACTTATACAAGTAATTAAATTATAAAAGTAATAAAATTATATTTTTTTAATACAACAAAAATCTGAGGCGCATGTGTTTTGTGTTATATAATTACAATAATCACAATCCAATATTATAATAATAATAATAATAATAATAACAATATTATTATTATTATTATTATTATTATTATTATTATTATTATTATTATTGTTATTATGATTACTCTGTCATATGATTCTTGGATAAACAATCATTAATATAATGTTTTTTTCCGGATCATAACCTATATCATCTTTATTTCAATTTTTTTCGTATTTTTACCACAACCTAGTATCTCAAGATGAATAAAATATGTATCATGAATTAATTACTCATTTGTAAAATCATTTTATATGCATCTCAGGCATTTTGTAAAACATATAATATTTTAATAATTGATTATTAATACGTTTGAACAAATTTTTCATAAGGATTGTTTCAATAAAGAGATAAAAGAAAAAAAAATACTTTTTTCATATGTTAAAACTATTTTATGTACAACATTACAAGATAAAAAAAAATTACGACATTGTTTTATAAATTAACTTATAAACTAATTTGAATTTATGTAGAAGCATATTTCATGTTTTCTTCTTATTTTAACTAGTTGACAATCTAATTTATTTTCAGTTTTATATTATCAATTATCAAACATTAATAAAAAGTTTTGAAATAATTATTTTTGTTTTAATTTATTAATTTTCTTGCGTAGATCTTAGCAATTTTTTTTTTATTTCAGTCTTTGTCCTTGTGAATTGTTTATGTCACACAACCAAGAAATAGAAGATAATTTTTTTAGAATTGAGTGCAAGAGATAACTTCCCTTCATCGCCATTAAGTCATGTCACCCACCTGTGAAAAAAAAAAATCATGTATTGAACCTCTATTTTTATGAATATTTGTTAAATGGGTTTCTACATTTTTTTATAAATGTTTGGAGCGTGTATCAATAAAAAAATATATAAAAATAAAGTAAGATAAAAATGCACCATCTTAAAATAAATTAGAAGTAAATTGCTAACAAAGGAAAATTTTGGTATTAAAGCTGTGGAACTAGTTTTGAGACAAATGTTAAAAAAGAATTGAAGAATTTTGGTTAATGACAAATTTATTTTGCACATTATTCTTGTAAGTAGAGTATCATTTGTTAGATCATATAATCTTTATATAGACGATCTCTTGATAATCTTTATATAGACGATCTCTTGATAAATTGTCTAGTCTTTATATAGTTAGTTCTTTCTTAGATCGTCTATTGTTTTATATAGACAGTTTTTCGTCAGTCTTTATATAGAGAGTTCTTTGTTAGACTATCTATTCTTTGTATAAATGATTCTTTGTATGGTTGATCTTTTACTAGATTGCCTAGTATGTTTGTTCTCTTTAGAGGTGATGGCAAATTGTATAGTTCATCTTATTTATTAGTTGCACTCCGTTAGTTAGTTTTCTTTTGTTGTATAAATACACATCTTGTTTTTCTTTGGATGTATATAAAATAATACATTTGTTCATCTGGTGTTCACTTTCCTCTCTCTTTTTCCCTCTTTACAACTTTTGCTTTTTATCATAGGAATTCCATGATCACACCCAATTGATTCTTAAAGAAATATTTTGCCTACCATGTTGTTAGTTAAAAAAGTATAGTTTGGTTGATTAAGTAGGATGTTTGAGTTAAAATATACTCATCAGGGGTTACAGACGATCCAATCATTACATGATATGATTTAAATATGATCTTATATTAAAAATATGATAAATGACAATATAGTCTTCACTTATTAGAATAATTATAAACTCTATAATTTTGATCATAATAAATAATTTCAAGTTTTTGATAAACTAATATTTATGTTCTAAGTAACCTCATGAGTAAAAAACTACAAGACCATCAAGAAAAATACAAACTTAACCTATGTTAGATCATCAAATTGTCTATTTGTTGAATAAAAGAATCAAGGCATAATAAAGCTTATTACAAGATATAAATTCATTTTACATTTGTCAAGTCATCTAAACAAACTATCAACACATTGACTCATACATCCCAATAAAGTAATTGACACAATAGACCAACTTTTCTATAGTATTATGCTAAATTGCCTTGTGAGTACTAGAAAGGAATGTTCAATATAAAAGGTTCTTTGAAGTATTAGAAGTTGAGTGCAACACAAATTTATGTCAACTAAACAACTACAAACTTTTGCTAAATCTACAACACAAGAATATAAGATTTGGGTGCAAGTCTCAATAGCATTACACCTATTAGTGTACTTTGCATACATTATTTGCTTTTAGTTATTAAGTTTGATTTATGCCATCCTATAAATAATATAGAGAGTGCATCATATTTGTAAAACCTTTACTTTGTAAAGATAATAAAGGAAGTTAAATTTATAAATCCTCTCAGTTTAGATGTATATATGTACTTCAAAGAATTTCATTTATTATAGATAAAATTGACAACTATAAAATACTAAAGAAAGTCATCAATGATTTAGTGAAAAAGAATATTTATTTTCTTTTATCTCAAAGAGAGATAATATGTACTCATTGTAAGTCATATGTGAAGTAAAGAATATTTGTAATTAGTAAGGATGACAATTGGGTGGGGTTGCGGGTTTGACTATCTCATCCTCATCTTCAATATAAAAATTCATCTCCAATCTCATACCTAACGGGTGAAGAATTTTTTGTCTCATCCTCTTCTTGATTAAGGGACATCTATACTCGTTCCCGTATCAAGGAAACATGATATTATTATCAAGTATTCAATGTTAAAATGATACACATTTTTTTCCAATATAAAATATTAAAAAAGAAATTATAATCGTATAAATATCAAATGAGAGTGTTAATAATTATAGAAAAGAATAAAAATAATAAAATGTATGACTTAGAAACAAGTTGCAAAACTAGGGATCAAAGACAACTTACTATGTTTTTTATGGTACTTAATAAATTAAAGATATTTTAATAATTTAAAATATTGACAAGTATAAGGATAGGACTGGAATGACGATGTGCATGAGAATGATAGGTATTGAGACAGATGTGAGGAGAAAGATAGAACCAATATGTTACTCATCTCTATCCACATACCTAATTTAAAAAATTAGATATTACTCATTTATACTTATCTATCGATAGATTCCAGTCAAAATCAAGATGAATTTCATGATGATAAATTTATTTATCACCTAATAATTAGATTTTATTACTGAACCCTTTTCAATTTTTAAAAAATATACATATAACTTAATATTAAAGTAAACTAATAAAAATAAATAATGAAACTTAATATTAATTACTCATATATAAATTTTGACTATGTCTCATAAGTTGTATATAAATTGTTTTGAAAAATAATTATTTCCATCAAATCTCTCAATAATCTTGTTATAAAAATACTTAAAATTGTTTTTTTTTTAATTTCTATTCAATTATTATTTTAGATTTAGCATTTTTTTAATTTTTGATATTAAATTTTAAATATAATTTTATTTTGAACTATTTTTTATGTGTAATTTAAAAAAACTGAAGAATGAAATATAAAATAAATTTTTTATAGAAACAAAATTAAAAATATACGAAAATAACAAGCAAACTAAAATATATTTAAGTGTAGTATTCAATTGAATTCCTACATTTATTTTAAAAACAAATTAACATGTCATACTTTATAATTAACGCGTCAAGGCTTAAAAACTGATAATTAATAAAATTTAAACAATTTCACATTACAAGTATTTTGGCATATGTGTCCTACTTAACAAGTGAATAGAGGAAAGTCTATTTATTTTCCTTACAACAGGCACTGGTTAAACTATTCTGGTTAAACTATTCATTTTCAACTTTTAACTAGGTTTAACTTATTTATATACTGAAAACAAACATATTTTATGAATTTAGGTTTAAAAACATATGTTATTAATTTTTAAATGTTGAAATAACTTCTAATTTCTCACCTTCAATTATCTTCATTTTTTTATTTGAAGTTTCTTTTGTACATTAAAAAGATTTTGTTAAATTGTGATTTTATTTGAGCCGTTATTGTATTTTTATGATTTTAGACTAGTTCTCCATTTTACATTTTAAGTAAATAAATTATTTTTATGGTACTTTAAATAAAAAGATTAACTGAAATTGTCCAATTAGACGAAAATAAATATGGAGTGTATAAAATTTTATATATAAAACTAAAATTATAAACTATCCATATTCGAACAACTAAAACTATAGTCTTGCCGTACATTATTTTTTATTTAAAATTAGTACATTTTTTTCAATAAAAAATCAAAAGTAAATATTTATGTCTAAACTTTCATATATTAATACATAGGTGAATTTTATTTATGATAAAGTATAAAAAGATGTACACCTACATTAATCAAATAATAGAAAGAGAACACGTGACAAAGAATGATAAAATGTGAATCAAATAAACACACATTGAGAATCAATTTACTTATTAATCTACTGAGAAAAATATCACTATTAATCACATCAACTGTGCTGCTTAAAGTAATACATATTTAACATGTTTTAGGAAATTATACATCAAAAGAATTGAGATTTTGAGGAGTTATGAGAAGTATTATTACACATACACAACACCACTTAGAGAGTATTCAAGAGTTCTTGAATACCGATCATACAAAACACTTTGTCATCATCTCATGTTAGAGGCAGGACTCGAGACTATGGTTCCGCTGAATACCTTTCGTCTTTCCTTTCTGTGAAGAACACGCAAATTTGGTGCTTTGGGTTTCGTTATGTCCTTGGAAGACCTAAAAGCAACATGGTGTAAATATAGTAAACAATTAAAATTTACAGTGTAAAAGTGAAAAGAAAAAGTTTAGTTCGGTTTTAATCGCATACTTTTGGGGACAAAATGGATGATCAAAATTTGGAACTGGTCTAGCGTGAGGAACCATCGTCCTTCGCATTTGTTTCAACGCTTTCTCTTCCTCTATCTGCACACACACGTTCACAAATATATCACGTTCATCGTTCATAATATTATCAGTGTCAACCTGACAACTATGCAACTAAATAGAGTGAAGTTAACATACCATTCTTGCTGCTTCACTCTCCTCTCTGTATCGTTTGTACACCATTTCTTTTTCTTTAATCTGTAAAAACAAGCTATTTGAGTACTTTCACTGTAAAACCACAAGAAAAAGCTAAATGGAATTTTTGGTTACCCTTTCATCAAATTGTGCTCTATCCACAGCCCGATGATTCACATGTAAACTAAATTCCTGAACTTGTGTGAGAGGTTTGCGGACCTTCTCTGGAACAGGGATTGGATCCCTGCATTTAATAATATCCATGGGAAAAAAATATTAGTTCGTTTGTATTTTCCATCTGCAAATTATAAAAAAAAAAAAAAAAAAGTTCTGGTTTCTTACTCTTTTAAGATTGGTTGTGCCTTAAACTCTCTCATCTGGGCCTCTTCTTTTTCAATTCTCTGTCTTTCTTCCTGTTCCCTTTGCATTTCTTCTTCATGCCTCACCAAGCTCTCCAATTGGAATGGCTCTGGTCTTGTGCATTGTTTTGGTTCTGGTTTTGGTGGGATCTGCGTACGATAATCACAGTAAATATCAGCAAAATTTTCAATTACCAAACAGACAAAAAAAACACTGATTGACAAAATTCTGTACCACAGGGTAATCGGTGGTGTAAGGGTATGGATTAGCCTTTGGAATCCTTGCGATTTCCTCTTCCAAGTGTTTGTGCAGAAGTTCCATCATCAGTTTCTTCTCTTTCTCGGCACCTCTTTCCTGTCATGGTTAAGAATGTTGGTATAAGAACAACAGCAAAACACTGCAGTTTCAATTCAAACTAAGGGGAAGTAATGAACCTCTGTGTGGAGGTGAAATGGATTTGGAGTTGTGTTTCTTTTAATTGGGTTATGGTTATGTTCAGGTTCAGACTTCAAAGAAAGCTGCAACCAGAAAAATAGATGATTACTCCCACCAGATAAAAAGTATTACAGAATTTAAAAAAAAATATATATTCTTTGAATATTCTAGATTACTGAATATCTTTGTGAGCAAATACTTCATCATTACCTTGCCAAATAAATCAGCCATGGAGGAAGCAGGTGGTGGAATTCTTTCGTCTGTGGCAAAATGGAACTCTTGAGGTTCAGTAACATGTTTCTTGGTATTGCAGAATATTCCAATGTCACCTTTACTTTCAAAGATCTGAAAGAAAAAATTCGGTTAAATAATTTACAGAATAAAATTCTTAGAAACTGGTAAAACATCTCAGTTGGCACTATTACCTTCTTATTTAGAGGTCTTGCCTTGAATTTAGGGATATTTTGAAGCTCCTCTTGCTCTAATTCTAACGAGCTTTTCACCTTGGGTGGGCGGGCTCTTAGTGAAGTTTGGAGTAATGGAGTTTTTGGTTCTGTAAGGTGGTGAGGCTTCCATGAATTCCCCTGTTCAACACAAAGGAGTGACTAAAGGATTTAAGTGAAAACCAAGAGTTGATTAAGTTGTCTATAAAACATACCTTATGAGACACCTCTGTTGAAGCTATTGAAGCTGTATCAGCATTCTGATGGGCCCTAGCCTGAGTTTCCAGACGAAATTCCTGAAGAGAATGAAGAAGTCAGTAATTTAGAATATAACGATTTGGCACTTCAATCTTCTATTCTTTGGTGTAATGGTTTACCTTAAATTCTGGTGGCTGAGGTGTACTTCTTGGAATAGGAGGCAAAGTTGCAGTTTGCAAAATCTAGAATAGACAAGACAAGAAAAAACATAAATAAACGTGCAAATAGAAGAATAGCAGAGAAGAAGAATGAAAATAGTACCTTCTTATTCAATGGTCGAGCCTTGAATTTCGGAATTTTTGCTATCATTTCTTCCTCAAGCTCTGCACTACTCTTCACCCTAGCAGGGCGTATCCGCTGAGATGTCTCAAATTCAGGCTCCTTAGGCCTAGTTAATGTAAGTTTTGGTTTTGTCTGAATCAAAGAAGCACCATTACGAATATTTAGTTAAAAAATTATTCGAATGTAGAGCACTAAAAATTGAAGTGGGGATAGAAAGTTGGATCCATACATGAGAAACAATGCTAGGCAGTGCTAGATCTCTGGTACTAGACTGAAATCTTTTCATCATTTCTGCCATTGATACAAATGGTACAGAGGCGGGTGTTGATGGTGTCTCCCGAACATAAACCTTCATACATAATTCAACAATTTAAAAAAGAGCTCAAGATTTGAAACATAAAGGATTTGATTTAATATATGAAAATTAATGGGACTACACAAACCTTTCTGTCCTCTTTGTTAGTGTTACTAGTGCTAGAAGACATTGTAGAACCCAATTTTGATTTGTCATGAGGCAACGTTTGATGCTTGACATTCAGAATCTGAGGTTAAAAAATATAAATAAGAATACATTTATGTAAGACCAAAAAAGCAACAGTGAAGATCAAAATTACCTGTCTAGATTTTCCTCCATCCAACTTTTGCCTCTTAATAGCTTGATTTTCTTGGGACAAGTGAAGAGTCCCCGCAATGCTCTTCCCGGTTGCAGACTTTAGCTGAGGTTTTGTATTCGTGAGAATCTTCTTATTCTGTGTCTTTTTGGAATTAGTGGAAGTGGTGACTTTTTTCATCAAAGTTGGTTTTGGAGTGCAAGCATCTCTTGCTACTTCAGCAGATGCTCCTCCGGATGATGGAACAAAGCATCCACTATTTCCTTGATCATTCTCACTTCTTTCCTTACTACAAGGTGCATCATCTTCCTTTACAGTAGTCACACACTGAGGTTTTATCTTAGTTTCCGGAACTTTCTCATCAACATTTGCTGAAGCCTAGTAAAATAAAATATAGTCAGTCAAACTACTAACCAAATCTAAAGTGCACATCTATCTTGAAAACTGATGCAATAGTACCTTCTGCATTTTGTGAACTTCATCTTCCTCTGTCTTGGCAGCCATGCTCTGTGGATATACATTGGTTTCCAGAACGTTATCATCAACACTAGCTAACATCTATCAAAACAATAGATCATATGTTAAAGGAGTCCAAAGTCAAGTATACACAAGACCAAAATTGGAATAAATAATAGTACCTTCTGCATTTTGTCTGCTTCACTAAAATCACACAAGCTATCTACGGTAATAGATCTAGCAGTCTTGATTTTAGGCATGCACGCTGCAACAAAATTTGAAAACCAAGAAAAGCTCAGCCAAGTAATTCTTTAAAACGAAATACACGCTTTCTGTGACAACATATAGAAGAAAAGTAAGAATCTACAGACTTCGATCACTTTCTAAAACAACAAACGGAAGAGAAATCACTATTTTGGCTGAGAGCCATTTCACCATTCACAACATATATAAACTCCGGATACTTAAACTGAACAGTGTTAATTAAGGCTGAGATCCATTCACTAATCATACACACATATACACACAAGGCGTATATTTATGTATAGCACCAACCCCGACACTTAATTGAACTTTGTTGGAGTGAGTGAAAGAGTTGAATATCAATTTCCTACAAGACAGATTGACAGCTTAAGCTTAAGCAAGACAACATAGAACCAAAGCAAAACAATCCCACAATCATACCATACATTATAGCAGAAACTGAAACGTATGTGTCATTTTAACATTGACAGAATTTGTTCATCTACTTCGATGGTAGAAAGGTGATTCCACAATGATCGGAACCAATAAGAAAAAACCAATTTCCCTACTTCATTTCAATTTTCCACTCCGCCAAATTTTCCGATCATTAAACTCACCTACGAATCGAAACCTCCAGACTAAAACAAGAACCCTAACTTCTCTCGATTCTAATTCATAATATCCTAGAAACCAATCAATACCATTATTACCATTACGGAATGCAAGCGATTGATCGATCAAGGTAGTGTAAGAATATAGAAATAAAAAAGAGAGAACAGAAACGTACGCGAAGGAGCATGAGAGAGAGCGGTGTCGAACCAGAGCTCAACCCTCCGCGATTCCTCCTCAGTCTCTCCTTTAATGAAGTCGAAGAATCGCGGCGCGGAGAACTCGTAGGTCTGGTCCAACACAGTGCCACCACCGGTTTCCTCTGTCACCGCCATTTTGCCTTCCGATTAGGGTTTCCGTGGAGAATTCGAGAAATGATTAATAAGAGAGAGGGAGAGGAAGAGAGCGTGTTTAGTGCTTCTGTGAAAGGAAAGAAAGGAGGTAGAGGGAATGTGTAATGTTCAGTGAGAGAATTGTAACGGTCACTTCTCCAACGGTCCAATTTTTTTATTTTTTTTTTTGTTGTTTGAACTTTATTGTGTCATAACGGCTATTCCTTATCAACACCCACCTCAAACGACAACGTTTTGAGAGGAACCTGCAGGTAAGTATCCCAATGGTTGCAAGATAACATACAATGTGTAATAAAGTTAACCATTAAAGTAGTATTATTAAATTTAATTAAAATTAGATTAATTACAAATTACGGATTAATATGCATACTAAAATTGGTAAATTTTATAATAACTATATTAAAATCCTACTTATAATTAATTATGATTAATCAATAGTATTATTATAACAATAAATAAATTGGTAATTTAATTTTTAAATTTTAAAATATAACTCATTTGCTTAAATGGAAATTAGAAATGTGGATGGGTCATCAAATGTGTGTGACTGTGACAGATAAGTTTGAGTTATGAGAAAATTTAATTACTCTCATTCATCATACTTATCAAAGTTCATTTCATTATTTTGGTTTTTGCCAAGATCAGCAATATTAGAAAAGTGATTGCATTTCTTTTTCTATATCTGGGTGAAAACTAGTGTAATAGATAAGCAGTATAAGAAGATTTACAACTTAGAGTTACAACATGTTCACACAATAAAAATTAAACTAAAATTAAATTTTAATAAACACCACTTTAACTTATTCTCCACATAGAAACTTATATTTTTTTTTTATAAATATTAAAGGAACAATTGTAAGTATGTGGGAATACATGAGAATTGATACATATTATTTAAATTTCATTATTTTAATTGAAATTCATATAAAATGTAAATATATATATATATATATATATATATATATATATATATATATATATATATATATATTGGTATAATTCGATGACAATAGTATTGATGAAAGAAGAGGAGGAATAACACAATAAACAATGGAAGTAAAGATTAGATTTGAACTTCTCTTTAATAATTTTGTAATATATATATATATATATATATATATATATATATATATATATATATATATATATATCATTTTAGAATAATTTCTTAATCATGGATATTCCAAAAATTTGAACCACTGATTTCATAACTAAATTAAAACCTTTACATTAAAATCAAAAATTTTGTGTGGTGAATATCTAAGATTTTTTTTTTCTTTGTATTATTGATTGATTTTATTTAAATAAGAATTTTGAACGCATTCTTCGATGATAATTTTATTTTACAAGATAAAAGTTTTAAGCATGAAAAGGCAAAATCAAATTAAAAGAAGTAGAACATGAAAAAGGAGAATCAATCTTGGAATATATATTAAACATGTTTTATGGAAATCTTTTATTTAAAACTAAGATTTGAATTTTGCATCTATATTGTATGGTCAAATAAAAAAATTATAAGCTCAACACTTATTAAAGACAATAAAACAATTTGAATATGTTAATCAAATAATTTATTTAAGTTGCAAAATTTGCATCTGAAAATATATTAATAAAATGATTCAAAAAATATTTCTCCTTAACCTATTTATTTAACAAATTAATTTAAGTGAAACATGCAATAGATTATGCAAGCATCACAGACAGATCAACACTTAAAAGTTTTTAGGAACTGTACTATGTTATATTTAACAAAAATATCACAATCTAATTGCTTTGTAATCTAAATCATTGTTTAATATTTACGAAAAAATTTTAAAATTTAAATTAAATCTCAATTCAATTATATTTTTTTCTCACAAAGTTTTAACAAATCATAATTCATTTACAAAAAGTTTTTAAAATTTAAATTAAATTACAGTTCAACCATTTTTTTTTTTGTAATTTTTTTTCACAAGATTTCAACAAATCACATTTCATTTGATATGAATAAGAGGTTCTACAAACAAGAAGTCTTAATTTTGTTGTTTCCCTTTAATAATTCATCACAAACAAAATCTTCTTAAATCACATCAAATTCTTTTGATTATTTACATAATCCCTTCCTAAAAAATGTCATATAGTAATATCAGTATTCAAATGTTACCATTCAAGATTAAACTCAACATTCATAACTAAATTTTTTTTAATGAATTTTAGTTTTACCTAGAGAAAATATATTAGTATAATGATGTCAAAGTAAAATCTCTTATTAAAAGGAAGATTACTAAAAATAATTAACTTCTCTCGAAACTAATCATGAATGTTCTTTGAACTTGAACTCTTATGTATCACTTATGGCATAATAAGAAAATATAGAGGATCACCACTTATTTCTTACTAAAAAAAGTTTAAGAAAAAAAAATTATATTTCTGATAAAGCTATTCTATATTTAGCTTCTCAATTCTCCTATATCGCTAAGTTACAATGATGTTTAGACTACTACACTCTTTAATAAAAAGTGTTATATCTTAATTTCAGTTATAATCTTTTACTAAATAATAGAAATTTAATCTATCAAATGCTTTTATATAAAAAAAAACTATTTTATAATAATGCTGTTTTTTTTTATTTCTAAACTCTGGACAACATCCTTCTCATTAATTTTATCTTTAAATTTTATTAATCTTCTTTCAAAATTTTATTAATATGAAGTCTTTTTATCATCTTTAAGTATTCAATGTATTAGAATAAGTTAAATGTGTTGTTTTTCTAAGATATTTTTTTATAAACAAATTGCATGAGTAGATGTTCTAATTCTTTTTTCACCTCAAGAAAACGATCATAATATAAGATTGAAAATCCCACTTACTTTACATTTTAGGTTTTTTTTCCAGTTTGATATACTTTTTCACATTAATGTTCAAAATGGACAAAAAATTATTTCTTTTATTAAAATGGACAAATCTTGCCAACTAGATAGGATTTCAAATTAAGAATTCATTCTCTGGTCAATAGTCAAATAAGAGTAACCTCACATATTGATATTTTTAATTAAAGACATTAACTAATTATTTTTTTAAAATTATTTGATAGGTTTAACAATTAATAAACAAATTAATAATAATAATTCTATAATAATAATAATTAAAAAAATTGTAAAAAAAAATTAAGACATACAAATTTATTTTAAATAAAAAGAAAATAATATAATGAAAATAATAATAAGAATAATTTTAATTAAATTCATATAAATTTATTTTAAATAATAAAAATAATAATAAAAATAATTTTAATTAAATTCATCCATATTTAACTTAAATAATAATAATAATTATTGAAACAATAATTATAATTAAATTCATACAAATTAAATTAAAATAATAATAATAATAGTATTTAGAATTAATAATGATAATAATAATATAATGATTATTTTCTAAAAAATAATAATAATAAAAATTATAACAAATTTAATTAAAATGAAAACAATAATAACAATTATTATAATAATAGTATAATAACTTTTATATTAATACTAAAATAATCATTATTATTATTATTTTAATTAGATTTGTTAGAATATTATTATTATTATAAATAATTATTATATTATTATTAATATCCCTAGATATTATTATTATTTTAATTTAATTTGTATGAATTTAATTATAATTATTGTTTTAGTACTTATTATTATCATTTAAATTAAATTTTTATGAATTTAATGAAAATTATTATTATTATCATTATATTATTTTGTTTTAATTTAAAATAAATTTATATATTTTATTTTTTTGTTACAGTTTTGTTAATTATTATTATATAATTATTATTTATTCATTTTTTTTAATTGTTAAAGGTAACGACTCTTTTACCTAATTAGTACCTTTTTAGTTTTTATTTTCCTCAACAACACTTTTTATTTTTTATTTCCCTAATACTCTTTATTCTTTAATTCATAAAATAACACTCTTTTATTTTTTTTATTCTTTAATTAATGTACGTACATTAATTATGATTAATATTTTTTTTATATTTTTATTTTTTTATAATTTTGTGATTATATTTTATTATAATAGTTTAATGATTGTATTTTTGTATTAAAAATTGATATTGGAATAAAAAATTATAATAAATTATAAAATTGTTATTTGAATTAAAATTTATATTTTCATTTGTTAAAGATATATCTAAATAATTAATAGCAAAAATAAAATAAAATTTTTAAAGTATTTTTGCAAATAAATATTAATTAAATGGCTTAAAAATTAAAAAAATAATAATTTATTTATGAATTGCTTTTAAATGTTATGTTTATTACTTAAAAATTGTTAATTATTGAAATATGCAATACATGTTGAACATAAAGAGGAAAATAAATGACAATCATATATTGACTAAATAGTTTAGTTAATGGTAAATCAAATACTTTGTTTGAAATGAAACATAAATTTTATATTTATCAAAACTCAAATTTTATCTTTATCAAAAAAATCAATTACATCTTTATCAAAAATCAAATTTTATCTTTATAAAAAATCAAATGATATCTTTAATATAATATCAAATTCTATTTTTATCAAAAATCAAAATTTATCTTTATCAAAAATCAAATTTTACCTTTATCAAATTTTTATTTGATTTTTGCCATTAATTATTTAGATATTTTTTTAAACAAACTAAAAATACAAATTTTAATTAAAATAAAAATTTTATAATTTATTATAATTGTTTCTTCCAATATTAATTTTAATATAAAAATACAATCACAAAATTATTATAATTTATTTTAATATAATTTATTATGCCAAATTTAAATTTATTATAAAATATAAACAATTTCCTATTATAATTAATTAGTTTAAAAACCTATAAAATATTTAATTTTATTTTCTTTGTATTTTTTTTAAATTTGAATATAATTATTTTTTTATTTTAATTTTAATAAACTAATAATGACAATTTTTAATAACTATTACAAAAAAGTGCCAATTAAAAAAATAAAGGGTGTTATTGAAAAAAATAAAAACTAAAATGGTGCTAATTAGGTAAACAAGTCTAGACCTAACAAATGGTGCTAATTAGGAAAACAAGTCTAAACCTAACAAACATAGTATCAAATAATTAACAAGTAATTGCATAAGAAAAAATAATTTTAATTAATATTTTTAATTAAAATCACCAGCATGCTATTTTTATTTGATGGCAATAGGATTTCTTAATTTAAAATTTTATCTAGACGGTAGAATTTGCTTACTTTGATAAAAAAAGACAAATTTTTAACCTTTTGAAACATTAATATAATAATAAAAAAAAATCTACGTTCTGTTTTCTTCCTCTTTTACTCTGTCTCATCGTGTCATTAACTACATTTATTAACTTTTCTTCTTCTTCCAAAACGATAATGTGAAGTGAAATGAACATTTTTCAATTATTTACTCTATAACCAAAAGGGTGGGTACAATGTTTCTGACTCTTATGGCAAAATCCTTTCTTTCTAATACGACAAGTTCTGCTTTTTCTATTAGTATAGTTTAGGGAGTATTTATAAATTTTGTTTAAAATTATTCTTATTTAACAATTAGATTTCATGTGTTTTCCACTTAAGAACATTTTATTTCAAAACGAATTTTTTTCTTAATGTATACACTATTTGTTTAGTCAAGTGCGTTTTCAATGTAACTTGATTTCAGTAAAAAGCAACTAAATTTTTAAGTTTTAGTTTTGAGAAACGTAATCTTACATATAAAACTTGTGGACTTGATTCTTTGGGCAAATGTCAAACGTTGAAAATTAGCATCCAACTAAGAAAACACAATTTAATGCATCATTCTTGCTTGAAGCAATGGTCCTTTTTTATTGATTGATAAGTTATCTCTAAACATTTATAAATGTGTTGGTATGCTTGACCTTGGATTTAGACAACCTTCACTTCCCTTTTTTTTTCATTTAACAATAATGTAGCAATTAAAAATTTTAAAATTTATATTACTTGCATTCTTTAGAGTGTAGGGTTTAACAAGACAAGTTTTGCTCATCCCATTCTTATAACACATTTTTAAAGATAAATTTACTTTTTTTTATATGAATGTATATTATGTTAAAAAAGATATCTTTTTAAAAGTTGTCAATAATTGCAAAAAAAAATAATATAATCATTAAGTTATTCATTTTAAATATAAAGTTATAATTTATATATTCAATAATATTTATTATAATTTTAATAACTTCTTCATGTAATTATACTCTATACATATGATATTCAACTAAGGGAACTCTTCTCTTCATTATTTTTAATGTCAAGTATCTTACTAGTTTAAGAGATTATGAAATTGTTTTAAGTTTATTTAAAATTTGAGTTTCATATTTTCAAGCTTACATAATTATTTGAAAAATTTTGCATCATAACACCTAAAATAAGAAGTTAGTAAAAATTTTACTAGTAACATCTATCCAAATTATTCAATGATAATCTTATTTCTCTTTCAACTTTAGCAGATTTGATACAAAAATCTTCGAGGAAAAGATCTACCGAGAAAACTGTATGTAAAGATTTTCTTTATATCTTTTATAGTGTATATGGGATATAAGTAAAATAGGGATAAAAGAAATAAGAAAAAAAATGATAGAATACATTATAAATTATAAATAAAATAAAAGTTATGTATTTGAATGAATAGAACTAAAAAAAAGGAGTGCAAAAGTTTCTCATAATATTTTTACATGGGTGAGTAAAAGAAAAGAAATAAATGAATAATAAACATATTTTATATTAATTAAAAATACCAAAATAAATTTTATTAATTTATTATTTTTCTTAACATGATTTATTTATTATTATTTTAATTTTTTTATGTCATGAAAACATTTAATCTTTTAAAAACATAATGTAGAAAAATGTGAAACTGAGAGAGATAATCTCCTCTCTTTTTTCATGCCTGCCAAAAAATACTTTTACGTTAACGAAAATATATATATTTTTTTCTTATTTCATCTCTCAAACAAATGATGAAATTTGATATTTTTATTTTCTCTCTCATATCTATTTTTTATTTACTTTTCTTAATAAAAAAATACACGGATATAATATTTGTTAAAAAGTATTTTATCACTCCAGCATGGTAATTTTTTTAAAACCTCGCTTTTAAGATTAATTTAATTTATGAAGTAATTAAAATTTCATTAAAAAACTCCACATATATTATGAGTTGATCATACAGTTGAGGTAAAATTTTTAATACAATCCTCACGTAGAGGAATAAATATTTTAAACGTAGATTAAATATTTATAAATAGATGGTCCAGATAAATTTTTAAATATAATTATAATATTATATTAATAGGTAAATTTATGTTTAATTTAATTTTATAAAATTTACTTTTAAAATGAATTTACACTTTATCTTTTACAATTTAATTATATCCCTAATCGTGGTTGAAATTTTCTAATAGATAAAATTCTACTTTAGATTTTGACCTAATTTAGCTTGAACAGAATACCTACCCAAAAATGAGTTCCATCAACTTGTACAATGTGAAAGCTATCTGATTTTAATACATTTACCCAACTCCTTAATTAAAATAAAACAATTAATAATAAACAAGATTAACAAAATATTAATAATTGATTAATTTCCTACTTTAGTTTAATGAAGGTGTGAACGTGTCAAGATAATACAATTGTGAAACGTGGCCACATATCAAACAACCATATAATAGAATTTGCATGCATTAATGAATCGACCAAAACCACTATTCAATTTAGGCACATCAATTTACAAAGCATTTTCTTTTCTTTATTAAAGTCACGCTCTTGATCCATTCCACACCATGTGGCTGCTTTTGATTGACTCAGTTGCAACTCATATCAAATCATGCATGATCCCATTATGCAACTTACAACCACCTCTGTAATAATGCATTAAAAATTTCTCCTTTCTCAATATAAAACTCTCTCTCACCTACCAACACCTCCTTCTTCTCTCTACACATGCACCACAATCATATTTAGTTTCCTTAAAACTCCCAATCAAAACTACAAAACAACCACCCTTTAACCTTAACATGACAAATATTTAACACATGCCACAATCCAACCTTTTTTTAACATTGAATATATACAAAACAATGAGAAAAACCAAACATTTACTTCAAATATTTAGCACAACAATAAGACCCTGCTTGAAATTACTAATTATAGCAATTTTATACATTAAAAAAATATACTTGTAAGAAAAATTTTCACTAAGTGAAATCAGTAAATATCTTATATAAATGACATAATTATAAAAAAATGAAACAATCTAAGATTGTCATAAATAACAAAACATTTTATCTACATATTTATTATAGTTGTAAGATCAAGCTGAAACAAGTTTGTATTAATTAATTCAGACATTGACATGCATAAAAATGAAAGTTGATAACAAGCTTAAGTTATTACTCCATGACCTAGTAAAACATAATGTTACGTATATTTTTCCTTATTCCTTGTGGGTGCTTTGTTTTTGCATTGATGCAAATGGGAACAAAGAGCAAGTGGGAAAGTTGATATTAAGAACATATTAAGGTAAAGGGTGTGAAAGAGAAACTGCAAAGAGTTAGAAGCAACTTGAAAAAAGAAAGTTGCGTCGGCAATAACGTGTTGTGTTCAAAGAACGCGGGCTACAGAATAAAAGTTGCGGCCAAGTCACGTGCACAAAAGTCAAAGTTTCCTTATTTATACACACATCTTCATTTTCATCTGTAATCTCCTCAAACATTGAGCAGCAAGAACAACACAACAACAATTTCTAGCAATTGTACCATCAAGAACAATACAGCAACAATTTGTAGCATTGTACCATCATGACTGGCAGAGATATCCTCCATATGATGAAGGTCAGCAGCACAGAAAAAAACCATCTTGGATTCTTTTGTGCAAACTATGCATGCCAAGTTGATTCACATGTTTTGAACTAGTTAGTCTAGTTTGGTTTGTTCATCGGTGTGTTTTGCAAATGCAAGTTCGTGCGATGTTGTGGAGTTATCTTGAGGTTTCTTGATTTGTTTGCAAGGAATGCAACTTGGATGTTCTTTTGAAAAGTTTCTGCAGTTATTGATATGTTTGGTTCTGCATTTTCTTTCTATGTCTTTTCTTTCTTAAGAAGTGCATAAACAAGATTTATGTGATGACATAAATCGGAAAATGTTTAATGCATTGCATCCAGCATGTGGAGATTCGTAAGAGTGTGCTCACTAGCTTCTTGAATGGCCCTTTTCCTGTACTTGTGTTGAGATGAATTGATGTGTTGACTTTTCAATTGGAGAAATACCATTAACTTTGTGTTTGGATCAGTGTTCTTGCTCAAATGCATGGCAATATGGAATGGCACTGCACAATATGGCAATTCAACTATTTTTTTCGTTTTGAATTATTGAATTTGAGGAAATAATTGCTTTTAAACATGCTCTTAGTTTCAAGGTTGAGCTTTCAAAATAGTAAGACTGAAGATTTTACTTTGATCATGTGTTTAGGTGAAAGCAGGGTTTGGAACATCAACACCAGAGACAGGGAAAGGAAAAGGCAAAATATCAAAACACATTACACATGGCTTTCACTTGATGAAGGGAAAATCTGGACATCCCATGGAAGATTATTTAGTTTCAGAATTTAAGCAAGAAAAGGACAGAGAACTAGGCTTGTTTGCAATATTTGATGGCCACTTAGGCCATGATGTTGCAAGCTATTTGCAGAACCACCTTTTTCATCACATCTTGAAACAGGTAAGGCAACTTTCCTATTACATCATTCTGATCACATTCTCATGAGTATTACAAATCTTATATACAACTCTTTAATTTCTGGTGGTATCATCTTTAATCAGAATTGAAGTTTCATCTTTATTACATGATTACTAGAGTAAAACTTTGATAACAATACTAACACTAACACTAACAACATCTAAGTATACCTTGGTTTTGTACTTGGTAGCCCCTCCATGTTTTGACAAGTTTGAGAACATCTAATAATGAATACCCTTTTCCAAAACCTGCTTCAAGTGATTCTTGTTTGATTCATATTTATGTTTTCTGCAAGCAGCATGACTTTTGGACTGAGACAGAAAGCGCAGTGAAGAGGGCTTATCTTGAAACTGATGAGAAAATATTGGAACAAGCACTTGTGTTGGGGCGAGGAGGGTCAACAGCTGTAACTGCGATACTGATTGATGGTCAGAAGCTTGTAGTAGGAAATGTTGGTGATTCAAGAGCTGTTATTTGTGAGAATGGAAAGGCTAGGCAACTATCTGTAGATCATGAACCAAGCAAGGAAAAGAAATCTATTGAGAGGCGTGGAGGGTTTGTATCAAACATTCCAGGTAAAACCAACTTTCTGAGGTGTTGTAACATAGAAAGTGCAACATGTGCATATGCTAAAATGGATATGATTGTGCAAATCCCTGTGTAGTTTATTAAAATGAACTTACAAGTTATAACCATGTTTAACTAAGTTCTTTCATATGTTCCTTTAGTCTAAAAAGTTATTTGATTTTCAGTTCCTGCAACCCTTTCTTGACAGACATGACATGCTTTGTAATATGCTATAAGTCTATAGACATGCATTTTGGTTTCAAGAAGAATTGCATTAGAAACTATGAACAAAATTGGTAACATAGAACATTTGAATTTGTGTTTCCTGCAGGAGATGTCCCTCGAGTAGATGGACAGCTGGCAGTAGCAAGGGCTTTTGGTGATAGGAGCTTGAAGATGCATCTTAGTTCAGAACCTGATGTGTTTGTAGAGGAAGTACTTCATCATACAGAATTTCTTATTCTGGCTAGTGATGGAATATGGAAGGTAACTTTTTTCACCATTTTCTTTCTCTTTCACTTCCTCGTATATTCCTTTTAAGTAGATTTTACTGAAAAAAATAAAAAATAAAAAAAATCAACTTTCTCATTTTTAATTAATGCGAGACCTAGACTTATATTTAGATATAACAGGATCATCCTCATATTTTAGTGATGGATTTTGCATTTTGTAGTTTTGTTTGCATTTTGTAGTTTTGTTTAGATATTAAAAACCCTTTAAATAAGTAACAAATTTTTGCCATGATGGTTTCAGGTTATGTCAAACCAAGAGGCAGTGGATTCCATTAGGCAAATAAAGGATGCTCAAGCTGCAGCAAAGCACTTGATAGAAGAGGCAGTTTCCAAGAAAAGTAAAGATGACATATCTTGCATAGTTGTGAGGTTCCATTGACATGCTTATGGATTGGTAGAACTTCTTTTCCACAAACAAACTAAGAAGGTCCTAAGTGGAACATTTAGAATCTTAGATGATGTGTATCTCAGATTAAGTACTTCATGTGCTTTCTTTCCTGAACTAAATGCTTGTAGAATCTTACAAGCACTGATTTTGCATATGTATAAATGATTCAATAATTTTTGCTTTATTAATGAGATTTTTTAAAACTTTCTGCATAATGAATAGTTGCCACCCCTAATTTTATAGGAAAATTATAGTTTGAGACTCACTGTCAAATAAATATTTAACAGTTTTATTTTAGTAATGTAATAATTCGGTAGTGTTTCAATTTAAAAATACAAAATATATTAGTAAAATATTAATATAATAAATTTTCAAATAGTTGTTTATCTGTTCATACCGGTGCTCTTTTTCTAATCGTATGTTGGGTTATAAGAATGATGCAGTAAAGTAAAAAATGTTCTTTTTTATTTGAGAAGAAAATCACATGAAAATGAAGAAATTTTTTTGATTTAATAATAATAAATAAACAATAAAATAAAGTAATTGTACAATTATAAAATTATTCATATAAATGGAGATAAATAAGAGAAGATTAATTTAAAAAAATACATCTTTTCTTTATATTTTTCTTTTCCATTTTTCTAGTTAATAAAAAATACTTTATTTTTACTGATTTTGTTATATTAATCAGTTCTATTATCCACTTTCCTTTATATTATTATAGCTAAAACAAGTATGAGGTGAATCCATGTTTTATTATTAAGTTTTTCAACATGTTACCATTAGAAATAGATTTTTAGTAACAATTAAAAACAATTTATAATGATAGTTTAAAAATTGTTGTTGATTGAGTTCTCATTAAATAAAAATAGTTGCAACTGTCATTAAGGATGGTGAAAAAAAAAAGAATTATCATCATTTTGTTGACACAATAAAAAAAAATTATAGTAGCGACATTGTTAGCCAAATTCTTCTTTTCTTTTTCTCATGGAAGTTCAATTGTTTTTTTTTTCTTATAGAGATACAACGACAACATCACAACACAACAACATGACATTGATAGTGTCAACATAATAATAGTGATGACACAACTTCTCTTTTTCCTCCTCTTCTTCTTTCTTCTTCTTATGAGACACAGTAGAGACAATAAGTGATGGTAACACATTGGATCACATACAACATTAATTGAAATTTGTCGACAAAAGAAAATCATGAGTCTGAAAAGGAAATAATTTATATTTTTAAGAGGTTACAAATTAAAATTACACTACAAATTTTATTTTGTAATCATATATATCACTCACACGTAGAACACACAGGATACTACGGACAAAAAAGTAAATATTGAGATTTAGTCATCTTCATTATGTTAGCACCAGTAAGTTGCTATGAAAATTTGATGAAGCCAACCATGTGATAAAGTTCAAGACCTTGTAATCATATGTGGATTGCATGGAGTTTGCATGAAGATTGGAAGAGCTCGGTCTAGAACTTAGGATTGTGTGTTGTGTGTCAAGTTTGAGTTCAAATCAGTGATACATCCAATCTTAATCAAGGATAAGCTCCATAAGTGTTTTCTGATTTAACAAAGGATTTGAGAAATCATTAAAATCAGAACTTGCATTTTGAATAACTGTTTTAACTAAATTGAGAAAAACAATCGACTGTTTGACAAAACAATCGATTGAATTTTAAGACAATTGTCTATAAATAGTTGGCACGTTTTTCAAACTGATACGAAAAACAAGAGAGAAATCATTCTAAACATTTTTTAATCAAGAGTTCTAAGTTTTCAAGAGAGAAAAACGCCCTTCTTGTCTAGTGATCAAGATCATTCAAACTCTTTCATCAAGAACTGTTTTCTGAATATTACTGGAGCTTTGAATTGACTGCGACTATTTCATCACTGATCTGATCATTAGACTAAGCCTTCTATACCTTTTCTTCATTACTTTTATTATTTGTTTTGTATAGAAGTGCTTGTATTGTTGTGTGCTACACATATCTTTCATTGTATTGGATTCTTTTTTGTTGTGAGTTACTTGGTGTGGTAATTCTGAGTGTACAGGGGGGTCTATACAATTTGTAACTTGCTGAGGGGTTCAATAAGGTGTTTTCTGGTTTATACAATGGAGTATGTATAGTTCTTGATCTGCTGTAGGGTTCAGTGGATTGTTTGCTGCAGGGAGCAATGTATTCTTGCGGGTTGCAAGAGTGTGATTTTGTTGTAAACTAACCGGTTTGATCTTGTTTTAGTGGAAATCCTTACTGCGGAGTAAGGGACTGGACGTAGCCCTTGAGGAAGGGTGAACCAGGATAAATTGTGTTCTTGTTCTTTCTTGCACTCTCTTGATATATCTTGTTGACTTTCTTGATTTTTCAGAATCTATTAAAACTTGTGAACTGAACTGTTTGCTTGATATTCTAATAATAGTCTAAGTATTTTTGAAAACATATATCTCACTTGAATACAATTTTCCTGTGTTAATTCTGGAACTGAATTATTTTCTAGTTCACTAAGTTTACTGTTCATCAGTCAGTTTTTTCATAAAAGTTTGACTTTTCACAATCATAATTAAAATCTGTTTTCAGTTTACTGATTCTGTGTGATTGTTATTATTTTGGAATTTGTTTTGAACCTTTGCTGATTGGTTTTCATATCATTTTGAATAGCTCCTTTGAAGATTTTTCACTCCGCACATTGAAAAGTACATTTGCGAGAATTTTTAAAGGAGTTCAATTCACCCCCTCTTGAACTTGGCCAAAACTTATTTTATACACTAATCATCCTTCCCACTACCCACTTTGCTCTACTCACACAAACGGAGAATTCAGAGGTTAATATCATTTTGATCTCTACCTGTATTTTATTTTGTTTCATTTTAGCAAGGTATTATTCACTATGCATTACTATATTGCCTGTCTACGCCACACTGCCTATTTCTATTTTTTTATAAAATTTACTTTCTCAACTCTCTTTCATATAAAACATTCAGTTAAACATAATTATAAATATACTTTTGGTGTTTGTTTCACTGTTGAAATAAAACTGTAAAATAAAGAAATTAAAATGTTAAATTTTACTCATGCTCTTATATATTGTGATTATTTGGAAACGGTTGCTGTCGTGAAATTTTACTCATGCTCTTATATATTGTGATTATTTGGAAACGGTTGTTGTCGTGGGCACAATCCAAAATACCTATAATTCGAAATCAAATTCACATAAGCATTTCACATACTAATCCCACTTCAAGAAATAAAAAAATAGAACAGAGAAGGTCTTGACGCCACTACCATTTAAGCATGGTCGTCGTGTATTATCACCACCTTCTCCCAACAATCTTGCACAAAATAGAACCTAAACATATCATCATTATTTTTACATATTTTATTTTGATACATACACGACATTAAATAAAAAAAATAAAATAATAATAAACTTAGCTCATGCATTTGACCCAATATTTTTATCAATTATTTTACATTTATTTAAATTTATCATCGTCATATTTTTTATAATAATCAATTATTTTATTTTATTTTTATTTTTATTTTTCATACTCAATTTTATCCCATTTTTCTAATCTTGCCGTAATAAAATAAAAGTTAGATATTTATGTCCGTTCGTGTCAAGAATTTAACTTGGAAAAAGTTTCACTAATAAAATATTTTAAATTTCAAAAAAATAAAAAATTTCCAAAATTTAAAAAAATATAAAATATTTCTAAAAATAATAAAAATATGAAGTTTTCAAAAATGAAAAAAAATATATTAAACATTATCAAATAATTTTATAATTAGAACTAGTAAATCCTCATTTTCCATTGTGAATGGAAATATCTAGGAGTAAGGTCAATCTTTGTCAAGCTCAAAAATAAAAAATATTTTCTTTGTTTTGATTTATTTTTCTTTGTCTTTGTTTATCTTTACTAGCATCTTTATTGTTATTGTTTTGAAAAAAATAACATTTTACAAAACCACATTCATTTTGTTTATTGATTAAAGGTACCGTCTTAGGACGAGCGTTGTGGGGGTGCTAATACCTTCTCCACACGTAACCGACTCCTGAATCCTAAATTTAGTTCATAGACTATTTTCTTATTTTTTTTTGGTTTTTCAGTAGTTTCCCATAATAAAATATGGTGGCGACTCGATCTCTATTTAATGATATTTTTATCAAAGTTTTTTTTTTTTTAATTTTCCATCGCCGTCTCCCTGTCGTGATCCCGGTTGTGACATATGGTGACTCCACTAGGGATATTTTGAGAGTCAAGCTAATTTAATTAAATTAGTAAATTTGTGTGTAATTTTCTAATGTTTGTCTTTCCTTTTTCTTTGTATTTGATTATTTTTTTTTAATAATGTTTGTCTGTTTTTAAGATTGTTTATATTTTTTATCATTTTTTTAGGATTGTTTAATTTCATATATAATATTTATTTTTATATATGATTATTGTATATGCCTATATGTTTTATATGCTTCCATATTACTGTTGAAATATTGAACCCTATGGTAGATGACAGGCTATATATATCTGTTTGGAAATTTTTTAGTTGTTTTGCAATTGGGGGGTTGGGTATGCATTTTTCTCCCTATACACACACATATTTTTGCATATCATGAGTGGGTCTCTATACTTGGATTCGTGAAGCTTAGAAATAGAAGGGTTATCTAGCAAGACTGGGTGGATGTACTTCCTTTCCTAGTTGTTGTGAGAACTCCAACTAGAGTCTATTCGCTTTATCTCATATCCATAAATACGTTGTTACCAAATGATATGGATGTGTAATAGAGTGAGTTAAAGCTCTAGTGGCCTTTAATAGGAAATTAGGGCAAGTCATCTTGTGTGAGTGCATTTACAAGCCTAAAACTTAAACCTCGTTAGCTCTAATCTTAATTAGGGCACTAAGGGAGAATCTTTATGGATCAATGATCCACCTACTATTCTTGAATTATTGTTATATATGTGAAACATAAGCATCAGTTCCAATATGAAGAGGTTGATTTGGGAAATTAAAAAAATTTTAATCTCAAATTTTCTACAAGATAATTTTAATCTCACACTTTCCATATTCGATGCATTGCATGCACATTTTATAAAAAAAAGAGAGAGAACTTACATTTTACTTTATTTTATTCCTTTAAGAAAAAAGTAAAGATATAAAGTTGAGCACGCTACCATATAATTTAACGTGAAGTCTGAACTTAAAATATAGACTGAAATGGAAAGTTTGAAGATAAAATTAAGGATTAGAGTGCTAAAAAATAACCTGACTGTTTTTAAGGAATTTGGGCAAAAGCTTAGGGCAGTACAGAAAGTGACTTTCAAGAACAAATATGGAAATTTGCTGGGTTTGCTAAGAGTGGAGGTTCAGACGCCTGCGGTAACTACCTTGGCCTAATACTATAATCCCCCTCTTAAATGTTTCACCTTTCAAGACTTCCAACTGTTACCCACTATTGAAGAGTTTGCATAGATCTTGGACATACCCATGAAGAAGAGGGTACCCTACCAGCATCTGAAACAATCTACCACTATGTTCACTATATCCAAAATTATGAAGATATTTGTGCAAGAGTTAGAGAACAGGTTCACTACTCTAAATGACATGAAAGGGTTTACTCAATTCTTGGAAACTCGCTTAAGTCAGCTAAGTGAAGAAGAAGACTGAGAAACGTTTATGGATGTTTTTGCTCTAACCATTTATGGGATTCTGTTGTTTCCTAAAGTTGAAAACTTCATGGACTATGATGTGATAAATGCCTTTGCTACTTTTAAGACCGATCTGAAAACCCCATCACTGCAATCATGGCAGATGTATACATAACACTCGATTCTTGCCATGGCAGAAGAAGAAGGTACTTGGTATGCTACTTGCCCATTCTATATGTTTGGTTGATTGCTCGTTTTGAAGAGAGAGTGGTGAGGATTAAATGTCTAGTAGAATCTGTGATACAACAAAGGTTGGAAGTAAGGGATGCACAAGGCTGGGCCCAATGCCTCGCTGTCCTGACCCAAAAGAAGATTCAATGACAACCACCGTGGCAGTAGCAATCGCGTCTTATATACCAATATGCCAAGTTCCTCAATGTGCCACTTGTAGGGATTAAGGGTTGTATTAATTATAATCCTGTGTTGGCTCAAAGGCAGTTTTGGGTATCCAATGAGGGAAGCTCCTACCTCTGTTGTTTTACAACCATTCCTATTCTTTTAAGAGAATGTCTTCGTTGTTGAAGTATTACCTTGGGTCCGAAAGGCTTGGGAGATGTGATCCGCATGGAAAGTGACTATAGGCCGTGCACTTTAGACAATGATGTTACATATCAACAATGGCTAGCAGAACGGGTCAAGAAAGTCAAGTTATCTTTAAAGCTAATTTCTCTTGATCCTATAAGGGAGGAATCAGTGGCAGAGAAAGAACTAGAATAGTTGACACGATTGAAGAAGGAAGTTGAAGAACTGAAAGGTGAAAAGATCAAATTGAATAGTAATCTTTATGATCTTCGTCACAACTATGCAAGCTTGAAGAGGGATCATGAGGGAATTGTGAAAAAGCAAAAAAAAGGAAGTACACTCTCAGGCTTAAGTAAGACTTGGCGGAAACCAATGTTGAGTTATCAATGAGGGCCCAAGAAAGGAATGTGGCCTTATCCACGGAGCTCCAATCGAAGATCTTATATGATGACATTTAAAGGGATAAGCAAGAAGCACTGGAAAAGCTGCTAGATCTCCAGTTCAGGATTAATGACATGGAACAATTGATGAAGGAGTGGGAAGAACGAATAAGGGAAGAACATTGGCAGCGGGTAGAAGCAGAATCAAAATATCAAGACATGATTGCCTAAGTGGAAGGTTGCATAGAGGAGTATGAGAAGATTGCTGAGCATTGATAGACATGCTTTTCTCAACTAGCAACATTGGCTAATGAAGCAATTGAGGATGTTTCGAGGATGCTAGCTGAAGCTGACACAATCCTGTTTTTCTATAAACCACCAAAAGTGAGCAATTAGCTAAACATATAGAATGGGCAAGCAACATACCAGGAACCTTCTTCTTTTTCCGTGGCATGAATCGAGTGTTATTTATACATCCATCAAGATTGTCGTGACAGGGTTTTCAAATCGGATCTTAAAAGCAACAAAGGCATTTATTGCAACATAGTCCACGAAGTTTTCAGCTTTAGGAAACAACAGAATTCGATAAATGGTTAGAGCAAAAACATCCACAAACTTTTCCTAGTCTTCTTTTTCGCTTAGCTGGCGTAAGCGAATCTCCAAAAACCTTTGAGTAAACCCTTTCATGTGATTCAGAGTGTTGAACCTGCTCTCTAACTCTTTCATAGACTTCTTCATAATTTTGGATATGGTGAACATAGAGGTAGGTTGTTCCACATGCTGGTATGGTACCCTCTTCTCCATGGGTATGTCCAAGATCTTTGCAAACTCTTCGATAGTGGATACCAATTTGAAGTCTTGAACGGTGAAACATCTAAGAGGGGATCATAGTATTGGGCCAAGGAAGTTATTGTAGGTGTTTGAACCTCCACTCCTAGCAAACCCAACAAATTTCCATATCCATTCTTGAAAGTCACTTTCTGTACTACCCTAAGCTTTTACCTCAATTCATTGAGAATAGTCAGGTTATATTTAGCACTTCAATCCTTAATTTCTCTTCAAACTTTTAATTTTAGACTTCACGTTAAATTTCATGGCAGCGTACTCAACTATTTAGCTTTACTGATTTTTTTAAAAGAAATAGAATAAAGTAAAATGTAAGTTTTCTCTCTTTTAAAAAAAATAAAATATGCATGCAATACATCGAATATGGAAAATGTGAGATTAAAATTATCTTGTAAAAAATGTGAAATTATTATTTTTTAGTTTCCCAAATCAACCTCTTCATATTGCAGCTGATGCTTAAGCTTCCCACATATAACAATAATTCAAGAATAGCAGGTGGATCATTGAACTACAAAGATTCTCCCTTAGTGTCCTAATTAAGGTTGGACCTAACAGGTTTAATTTCTAGGCTTCTAAATGTGCTCACAGATGATGACTTGCCCTAATTTCCTATTAAAGGTCACTAGAGCTATGACTCACTCTATCACACATTCATATAATTTGGTAATGACGTATTTATGAATATGAGATAAAGCAAACAGACTTTAGCTGGAGTTCTCACAACAACCAGGAAATGAAGTACATCTCCTAGTCTTGCTACACAACCCCTTTATTTCTAAGCTTCACGCCCGGGTATAAGGCCTCACTCATGATATGAAAAAATGTGTGTGTAGCAAGAAAAATGCATACCCAACCCCCCACCTGCAAAACAACCAAAAAATTCCTAAACAAATATATATAGCATTTTGTGTACCATAGGATTCAATATTTCAATAGTAATAACAAAGCATATAAAACATACAGACATATACAATAACAATATATAAAAATAAGTATTATATATAAAATTAAACAATCCTAAAAATAATGATAAAAAAATATAAACAATCTTAAGAAAAGGACAAACATTGTTCACAAAAAAAAATCAAATAAAAAAGGGAAAGACAAATATTAGAAAATCACACACAAATTACTAATATAATTAAATTGACCTAACTTACGAAATATCCCCAGCAGAGTCGTCATCTGTCACAACCGGGATCATGGTAGGGAGATATCGATGAGAAAATAAAAAAAAGATTGTTAGATAAAAATATTATTAAATAGAGATGAAGTCGCCACCATAGTTTATTATGAAAAACATCAGAAAAATCAAAAATAAGAAAACAGTCTACAATACAAATTTAGGATTCGGGAGTCGGTTACGTGTAGGGAAGGTATTACCACCCCTGCAACGTCCGTCCTAAGACAGTATCTTTAATCAAATAAACAAAATTTGTGTGGTTTTATAAAAATGTTATTTCTTCCAAAGCAATAACAACAAAAATGCACATAAAAACATATAAAAGCAAAGAACAACAAATAAAGACAAAGAAAATATATATTTTTTTGTGTCAGGCAGGATTGACATGCTCCTACGTATTTCTATTCACAATGAAAAATCAGGGATCACGTAGTTCTAGTTTTAAATTGTTTGATAGTGTTTAGTATTTTTTAATTTTTACAAATTTTATATTTTTAAAAATGTTTTATATTTTTTAAGTTTTTAAAACTTTATATATTTTAATTTTTTATTATTTTATATTTTATAGAAACTTTTGTATTTTTTAATTTTAGAAAAATTTATATTTTATATTTTCAAAATTTAAATATTTTGTATATTTTTGAAAATAAAAATTTGTATCAGATATTGTTTGACGCGTGCAGACATTTGAATATATAAATAAAATAGTAAACTTTTCAAATTAAATTCCTGACGTGAACGGTCATTTGAAAATTTAATTAAAATATTTAAAAAATAAAGTACAAGAAAACTATATTTGTATTTAACTATTTTATTTTTCTTGTTTTTAAAATTTAAAATTTTAGTATAATAAAATTTGAATAAGATTAGAAAAATGGGATAAAATTTAGTATGGAAAATAAAAGTAAAAATAAAATGAAATAATTAATTATTATTTATTTATTTTTAAAATTTAAAATAAAATTTAGATACGGGAAGACGCGTATGGTACTCATTGTGAGATGGATGAAGAATTATGCCTAAGGTGACTAATACTTGACATTTCAATAATACATAGTGTAAGCTGACTAATACTTGACATTGATATAATTACCGATCAACATACAAAAGGTCAACAACACAAATATAGCATAATAACCATAATCTACATATTCATAAATAAAAGAAAACAACGTAGCTGTTGAAGATTCCTTTCTCAATTTGCTTCTTTTTCCTATGTATTTTGTCTCTTCAATCCTTCTTCTCCAATTGTTGTATAATTGAACTACTTGGGACTTTGAGATTTGTTATGCTTTCTTTTTCTCTGTGAATTGTGAATGTAAAATTTTTCTGTCTCTAGAATTTGTGTGTATGTATTTTCGTCTGAGTGGTGTGAGTGGTATATATGTTTGCAAAGATAAAATCTATAGTGTAATTTTAATTTGTAACCCCCTCTTCAAAATATAAATTATTCCCTTTTCGGACTATTGATTTTCTTCTGTCAGTAAATTTTTAATTAATACTCTTTGTCACGATCGAGATCACAGCGAGGAGACAGTGGTCAAATAAAAATATTATCAAAATATTATTAAATAGAGATGGAGTCTCCTTCATAGTTTATTATAGAAAACTACGGAAAATCAAAAATAAGAAAATAGTCTATGAACAAAATTTAGGATTCGATGGTCGATTACATGTGGGGAAGGTATTAGCACCCCACAACACCCTTCCCGAAACGGTACCTTTAATCAAACATGATTTTACAAAATGTTATTTTCCCCATAATAATAATAAAAATGCATTTAAAGACAAATAAAAATCAAAAAAATGTAAATAGAAAAAAAATAAACGAAGAAGCAATAAAGATACAACTAAAGCCAAATAAAATATGCAAATAAAAAAATGATGAAATTAAAGACAAAAATAAAGATGAAAAAAATAAAGATACAATTAAAGATAAATAAAATATGTAAATAAAAAAACAGAGAAAATATTTTTTTTATTTTTGGGCCCAACAAGGATTGACCTTGCCCCTACATATTTCTATTTATATTGAAAAATCAGGAATCACCTAGCATCGATTATAATTTTGTTTGTTGGGATGTTTGATATTTTTTTATTTTTGAAAATTTTATGTTTTTCATTATTTTTAGAAATATTTGATATTTTTTAATTTTTGAAAACTTTATATTTTTTAAATTTTTAATTATTTTATATTTTTATATTGTTTTATAAACTTTTGTATTTTTTATTTAGAAAATTTTATATTTTTATAAATTTTAATATTTTATATTTTTTGAAATTTAAATATTTTTTATATTTTTGAAAAGAAAAAATTTTGTATCAGATAATGTTTGAATATTTAAACAAAATAATAAAACTTTTTGTATTAAGTACCTGATACGAATCCATTTGAAAATTTAATTTGGAAAAAAAGAAACCAAAAAACACCAAAAGTATGTTTATAATTATGTTTAACTGAATTTGTTTTTATGGAAGAGAGATGAGAAAATAAAGTTTATAAAGAATTAGAATAGGAAGTGTGGGGTGTAGCTATGCAATATAGTAATGCATAGTGAATAATACCTTGCTAAAATGAAACAAAATAAAGGTAGAGACAAAACAATACTAACTTCTGAATTCTCCTTCCGGTGTGAGTGGAAGAGAGTGGGTAGTAGGAAAGATGAATAGTAAAGATGAATAAATCTCAATATTTGCTCACCCTGAAGATCTCTTTTTTTGTAATCTTTTTTTAGGCTTTCAATTGTTGTTTGCCTGTATAATTTGTTCTGTCTCTCCTGTTGTTCTAGTGTGAGTGGTATATATGATCGCAAAATAAAATAAAAAATTTGTATGTAAGTTTAATCTGTAACCTTGTCTTAAAAATATAAAATTATTCCCTTTTCAGACTATTTTTTAATACTCTTTATTAAGAAAAAATGAAGAATTAATTTTATTAATCAGATTTATTTGCAATTAAGCAGAATAATTGAATAATATTAGAAAACTCTCAAGATCCCTTTTCAAATTTCATTTTATTTAAATTTTAAATTAATTCTATAATCATATTCAACTAAATTTCAATTAAATGAATTTTCATCAATTTTTAATTAATTTGTGTACTAGGGTCATTAAATCAAACAATTTGTACATGATTTAGAATAATAGAGCAAACATGTTTGGTGAGAGATGAGTGTAGAAGAAGTGGACATAGGAAGAAAGTATATGGATTGATCCAACAGAGAATGCAAATAATAAAAACAAGTTATAACTAGCAAAACTAGGAACGCTAAAACATTTTTATTTAAAACCTTAAGGGATTGACCCTTAAATCAAATTTTATTTTTCTGTAGGCTATTTAAAATAGACCAAATGTTCTTTTAGAATTATTTAAAATAAAACCAAATTCTCTTTTTTTTTCAAATATTTATCAGAAAAATGAAACATATTTTTTATTATTATTTTTTGAACTTTTTTATTATTTTTTGTTATTATTCTTAAAAAAGTGAAAAGTAAAATAAAAATTTATTTTACTCTTTCCTTTTCTTTTGAAAAAAAATAACATTTACACTTAAACTAAAAATTTTTGTTATATTTATTTTTATTTTTAAAGAAGCAAATAAAATATTTTTACTAGAATGATAAAAATATATTTTTGTATTAATGAAAACAAAAATGATACAAAAGATTATAAAATTCAAATCTAGATTTTTAGAGCATTGATTAGGAATATATGTATTTCTTTTTTTTTTTAATTATATTTGTCTGAAATTGGGTGTTAACACTCTTTATTAAGAAAAAACTGAAAAATTAATTTTATTAATCAGAATTATTTGTAATTAAGCATAATAATTCAATACTATTAAAAGGCCCTAAAACAGACTCATCAAGATCATTAGCTTTTCTTTTCAAATTTTATTTTATTCAAATTTCAAGTTAATTCCATAATCAAATTTCAATCAAAATAATTTTCATCAATTTTCAATTAATTTGTCTACCAGGATCATTAAATCAAATAATTTACCCGTAATATTCTAATGATAGAGAAGGTCATATGAGACCCAAGCCCAACCATTTGGTGAGAGATGAGTGTGGAAAAAAGTGGATATAGGAATAAAAATATGGGCCTGACCCAATAGAGAATGTAAATAAAACATGTTGTAATTAACAAAACTAGGATTACATAACAAAAACTGACCCAAATAAAAGAAAATTAGAAAATAAGTTAAACATGTTTATGACAAATTCTTCCTCCACCTCCATACTCTCTTCCTACACTTCTATAAAAAAATTTAATTTCCAAAGTACCCATGTTGAAATGACCAAAATGACCTTGAGGAGTCATCCGGTTGTCATTCAAAATGACAACCAGATGATGTGTCATCCGATTGTCATTTTATTTTGCAAATGACAACCGGATGCACTCCATCCAGTTTACATTTTGAAACAAATGTAAATCGGATGGAGGTGTCATCCAGTTTAAATTAAAAAAAAAAACAATAAACCGGATGGGGTGCCATCCGGTTGTCAAACTCCCTAATCGGCCAAAGTCACCATTTGCCGTCAACAACCACCTAATCAACAAATTAACTACTCTAATCAACAATATCACTCACAAATTGCTAATAAACATCAACAATTGCTTACCTTGGATTTGTTTGAAGCTTTAATTTAAGATTTGGACAGCGGTGGATGACAGATAAGAGTTGTGGAGGTGAAAGGGTAGAGGACAATACTGACTTTTCCAATTTAAAGTAAAGGTATATACATAATTTCATATTCACTATGAAGGTGGGGGAAGAGAATACGGGGGTGGAGGAAACATTTTTATTTAAGTCTTAATGGGTTGGGTACTAAATCAAAATTTATTTTCTGTAGGCTATTTAAAATGGATTCAAATTTCTTTCCTTTAAAATATTTAAAAGAAGATCAAACTCTCCTTTTTTTTTATCTTTTTTAAATATTTATCAAAATTTCGTAAAAAATAAAACATATTTTTATTATTATTTTTTTCTAAATCATATTATCTATTATTTTTATTATTATTATTATTATTATTATTATTATTCTAAAAAATGAATAAAAAATTTTATTTTATCTTTTGTTTCTTTTCTTGAAAAATAAAAGAAAAATAATAACATTTAGACTTAAACTAAGCAAATAAAATATTTTTACTATACTGATAAAAAAGATAAAAATCTAAACCATATTTTTTTGTATTTTTTCCCTCTAAAATGAAAGCAAAAATTAAATAAAAGATTATAAAATTTAAACATTGATTAGAAATATATTTTATTTATTATTATTATTATTCATCTGAACGAAATTAGATGATTAGCGTATGTAGTTTAAAATATACACTCATTTTACTCTAACTATGTATGTGACTGATCAATCAAGTAAACCAATAATAAAAGAAAATATATCTTGGGCTATTGATTTGTAAGCTAGCAAGCAATTGGGGTTTGAGAATGTTGGTGTCAAAAATTTACGAGAACACCGTGAAACAAAGATATTGATTCAATCGGAGGTCAATTGAAAGACAATTTGGAAAGGAAACACACTATGATCTTAGACTTTTTTTTTTCTCTTACATTGCATTTTTTCTCTTCCTCTTCCTCTGCCTTAATTCACATTTTGTTTTTAGGAGCAAAAACGGGACTTAAAAAACCATACTTCTCCTTCATATTAGTCAGGAAGAACTGAATACACCATTAGGCCACTCCTTATTAGCTGGAGGTATAAGAGGTGATTTGGATAAAATTTCTGAAAATTATATTATCTTGCACGCACCTCTTTTCGGGATACTTTGACTTTTGCTTTATTTTTATTTTTTTAAATTGGTATAAGTTGAAAATTTGATTTTACTAAAAGTGGTAAAAATTATGCTTATTATCCTAAACATCATTGTTAATTATCTAGAACCTTGTGAAATATGAATTAATTCCCCATAATGTAAATTTTACATAGTCTAATGTAATGCAATAGAAGATAAAGACGATAATTAGATTATAATATGTTTGGTTATTTAAATTCGTTGCTACTTCTATTAAATCCTACAATTTTCAAATGATAAGTATCACAAATATTAAGACATCGTTAGGATCAATCACCCATGTTTGAGGTATTGTCCGCTTTAGAGTTTGATTGATCGGTCACGGTGTTTTATTTTTAAAAGACGTTTTGGAGAATTAAAGAAAGAAAGTGTATATAAACTGATCTTAACTTCGACTCCTAAGCAATGTAAGACTATTGAGTATACCAAAACAATTACAAAATAACTAATTTATTAAATTTAATTTATAATTATTTTATATCAAAAAAAGTAAGTGAACATGATTAATAAAACAAAATAACTAATTTATTAAATTCAATTTATAATTATTTTATATCATGAAAAAAAGTAAGTGAACGTGATTAATAAAACTGAACTCTGCTAAATTTTTATAAAAATAATAAGAACAATTTGTTAAAAATGTCAAAACTCTCCTCTTCTTTAGAAATCAAATAAATGACCATTTATTAATACTTGTTTTCCTCACTCCATCCAAGCAAATTTTCATCACAAATCGAATTCTAAAATCAACCTTAAATTAATCGACTAAAAAAAGCTTAACCTTTACTACATTTCCATCTTACTAAGACTGACTAACTCTAATAAATTAAAACTGTTTATCCTTAAAGATTTAAGTGACATTCAAATTAATTATTCTCTATATGTGATACTATTACAATACATCTTAAACAAACACTTAAAAATTACTTTTTATGTACAAAATTTATTACCATTATAATTAATTACTACACTTTATCTTATTACCATAACAATCTAAAGAGAACTATGATTCACCTAATAGAAAGATTAAAATGGGTAGAAAATTCCAGTTTTAACACCTTTTAGGATTGTGAAACAACCGTGACTGACAATTACAGTTATCTAATCTTTTACAATGGCACAGGTAACAAAGTTTGTCCATTTTTGTTGTCTTTGTTGGAATAATTGGGGTGTAAGAAAAATGACAAAAAAACTCTGACTTTTTCTTCACCCTTCCCCTGAAATTACCTAACCTCAAACTTTGTTCTTACTTCACATGAAATTTAGCAGCAAAACTAGTGCATATTCAACAGGTGTCATGGCTTCCCCCTCAATCATGGTGATTGAATATTCCTTCTAGGGAAAGAAACTACAGTGAAAAGCTTCCAAAGCAAAAAGTTTGGTTAGGGTCACTGTAATGTGATGAAGAGATTGATTTCTTCAATGGGCCTAAATATTTGTACTTCAATGAAATCAATGGGCCTAACAAATAATGCAAACCAAGAAAAAAATGCATGGAAATTAATGTAAAAATTAAACAATATTATTCATTTAATCATTGTATTAAAATACTTACAAATGGACTTTTTCAAAAGAATTTTTCAAAGACTGATGATTTATCTTTTATGGAAAATCAAGTAACACTGTTAACCCAGTCAACAATTACATACAATTTTTTGCTATTTTTGGAAAAAGTCAGCAGCTCCTAAATATTATACTTATACACTCTAAACCCTTTTCTGGTTATAACTTGGTAAATTTCTTACACGTTTGACCACTATTTTTTCTTAATTTAATGTAACATAATTTCTCTTTTTCTATTTAGTGTAGTTGTTAAGATTTGTTCAGGAATCTGAAAGCATGAGGTAAGGATTTTCCTAATTTCTTTTATTCGTTTTTGGCGGCAGTGTTTTGTTTAAAAAGTACAAGATTTTGTTGGCATATAGCTTCAGTTATAAAATAAAACATAGCCCTGTATGACCAAGTTATCCTATTTTTAATTATGTAAAAAAATGTTATTGTACACCTAAGTTTAATTCACTGGGATTGAATTCCTGTAGCTAAAATATTTTAGTTTTTTTATAACTATTGTTTAGAAAATAAATAATATATATGCTAGTATTTTTAAAACTTAATTGCAATTTTGATACTTATATTTTATAAAATATGTAATTTTGATAAATAATTTTTTTACAACTTTAATATCTCAATTTAATTGGCCGTAATTTTGGCTTCTAAACTATTTTTACGCAATTCTATTGTTTTTCTTATTCATACTTTTGTTCAATTTTCAGTTCAATTATTCATATTTTTCTATTATTTCGGATGTAACGTGCAAAATTGGGAAACGTATGGTACTGTGAAGTAAGAGAGGGAGAAATTTGTTGTTTAATATAATTTGGTAATAATTTAATATATTTTTAAAACTGAAAAATTAAATAAAATTATGGATGATTAGAAATTAAAGGACTAAAATTACGTAAAAAAAAAATTGAAGACTAAAATCATGGATAGTTTAAAAAAGTTACATTATTATTTGCTTTTTGTAACGACCACATTTAACAAATTACAGCATACATTTGAATATTGAAATCTGTTCATATTATTATCATTGAATTATGAGATTGTATGAACATATATTGACTTTAACTAATATAATGATTAATCAAAAGCTAAGGCTCTCAAAATTTCTCCTAAATTGATTCTATAGAAAATTATCGAGCTTTCCTAAACATTAAATTCTTTGATTTCTTTCTTTGTCTTAGACTCACATTATCATTTGTTCGAAATGGCAAGAAAGCAAAAGAAGCCCCACACATTTCACAGTGAAATGAAACTTGCTTAGGGTTTCAGTCAAAACTAGAGTTATTTCCTGTGGGCAGGCTCAGGCATTGTTCGTACACCCCCCACATGATTTAGAACTCTCTTGATGCTGCCACGTGTGATGATGCCAGCACAACCTACATCAAAAGTAAAATCCAAACTTGGCATAGCATGTTTCATGAAACCAGCTTTGTAACATTGTTACACATAGCCCAAACACATGACTGCTACGAACTGTGACACTGCCACGTACCCTCTTTTGCATGGTTACACCAAATGCTATGCAGCCACGCCCATTCTCACCACCTATATCTATCACCTTCTTTCTCTCTCTCTCTCTCTCACCAACACCTCAACCACCCTATATAACTCACCCTTATTCCTCTCTAACAATATCCATTCTCCACACACAACCTTTTGTATTATTCTTGCTTCACTCTTCCCTTCACTACACCAACACCAACCATGACCACCATTTGTTCAGAACACAAGTTCCAACTTCAACCCTCTCACCAACTTCTCGCCCTCAAAAAATCCCTCAGGGACATTGACATCCCCCCAAGGAAGCTCCTCAGCCGCCGCGCTGCCGCCGCCGCCGCCGACATTTTTCCCGACGAGACCCTCCTCCACAAATACCTCCCCCACATGGACTCCGACGACTCTGATGACCTCGGAGACCCTTATGCCTCCGACGAATTCCGCATGTACGAGTTCAAGGTTCGCCGCTGCACTCGCAGCCGCAGCCATGACTGGACCGACTGCCCTTTTGCTCACCCCGGCGAGAAGGCTCGCCGCCGTGACCCTCGCCGGTTTCATTACTCCGGGACGGTGTGCCCGGAGTACCGCCGCGGGCAGTGTAGCAGCGGCGATGCATGTGAGTTCTCTCACGGGGTTTTTGAGTGCTGGTTGCACCCTTCTCGGTATAGAACTGAGGCTTGCAAGGATGGGAAAAATTGCAAGCGAAAGGTTTGCTTTTTCGCTCACACCCCTCGAGAACTCAGGGTTTTGCCACCCCAAGAGAGTAACAACAAGAAGAAAAAGTGCACCAATATGAGTCCTCATAATAATAATAGTAACCATTGCTGTTTGTTTTGTCATTGTTCATCCACTTGCTCACCAACTTCTACCCTCTTTGGCATGTCTCATTTTTCTCCTCCTTTATCACCCTCTTCCTCTTCCTCTTCCCCTTCTAGGTTTGAGCCTAGCCACCGTCATGGTGTTGTGAGCTACAAGGATGTGTTCTCTGAGCTTATGTGCTCCATGGAGGGTTTGAATTTTGGTGAGGCTTCATCTGTGTCTGCTTCCAAGCCTCACAGTCTGTCTTGGCTTGATGTCTCTGAGGATCATAACCAGTTCAATGTTCATTCACCAAGCATAGCTACTTGTGGAAGCTTTTCCAGTAATGGGAGTAGGAGATTTGTGAGGGAAGAAAGTGGAAGCTTTTCCATTAATGGGAATGGAAGATTTTTGAGGGAAGAAAGTGGGGCTGTTGTTGATGATGTCATTGCCCCAGATCTGGCGTGGGTTAATGACTTGCTGATGTAGGTTATTATTCTTCATACGTGTTCTTGAAGATGATGCCGAAAAGATGCATGGTGGGATTTGTGACGAGGATTTACCAAGTGTAAATACATGTCGGAGCAAGCAACATATCCTTGGCTTCTATTGTTATTATTATTGTTAATTATTGTTTTCGAGTACTACTTTCATTGCTTTCTGAATTTTGTTTAAGGTTGTCAAATTAATTCTGTAATTTTTGTGTCTATTCTGATTAGATTTGATCTTTTGTCCGTGGATTATGTGGAAAGGAAGGGAAACTGATTCATGCAATGCAATGTTGAACTTTTCTTTTCTGTTTTGGATTTTTCGTTGGCTTGATTAATTATTGTCTCACCAGTGTAATAATTACGTGCCTCGATCTCAAACTCTGCCACGGAATCATCATTGAGATTTTTCTTTGTTCTGTTATGTTGTGTTGGCCATTGGTGCCAAAGCAAATTCAGCAGATGCTTACACATGTCAAGCATGCAAGGTTTATCGTGACGAATTTAAAATTATATATTCGCTGCAAATTTATTGTATGCGGTGCTGTATTTATTGGCTTGATTCTGGGGTCAATAGAAAATTCTTCATCAAGATAAAGATTTTTTAGTGAATCACGAGGAGGCACCCGAATTCATGTTAAGGGAAAACAATATTGATAAAAAAAAGTGTGTGCACTTTTTCTCTCTCCTTACATTTTTACTTTATATTTTTTTATCTGCAAAATTCTTCTTTGTCCTTCACTTGGTGCTTATTTTACATGTCTTTTTCTCTTTTTCTGTAATTTTTTCATTCAAAATACACCTCTTATTACGTAGAAAGTGTAACTGACTGATAATTTAGCTTTAGCTTAGTGTAACTGACTGAAAATTTAGCTTAGAATTTAAACTAAAATTTAATAAAAGTTTCTCTTTGAAAAAATAGCTTATATATCTTATTTCGAGTTCACTTTTTATATTTTAAAAGAAAAATATCAAAATGGAGAGACAAGAAGAAGGGTTGTCAATTCATATGCAATTCAAATCTTGTTTAAAAACGAATTTTCTCGTTATATATTTCCTTTAATTTTTAAATTTCTGTATTTTTATAGTGGTTTTAGTTTTTATAATTTTATTTTGTCTAGACTTCAGTTATGTAGTGTATGTGTGTGAAGGTTATCATCAATTATTTTACACAGTTCGATGAACATTTAATCAGAACTCGTTTGTTCTGTATAGAGTTTTTGGTTTAATGGGTAGTGAGAAATAATTTCTCACCATTCTATTATTCTGAGCAATAGTAAACAGTGGATACTTGTCGTCTTCGTAAACATCATCTAATAAAATTGGAGCCATACTTGCATATGACGATGAAAACAATAGAGTAATTCTAATGGAATACGTAAGTATTTTTGTTGCAAAATTCCTTTGTTTTCTTTCAGTGTTGTGCGTTCTGAGTTGGAGATCTTCATTGTTGTGATAATGTGAAGAGAGAACTTTGCGTGAGACCTTATCATAGGTTTCCATAGATGGTTTTATTTGTTCTATTTTAGGTTACATTATCTAATTAATTGGGTTTTACTCATTGTTCAAATCCAGCATAATCTTTTTTTCTTTTCATGCAGCATCCGAACCAGTCTTTTATTAATAGCAATTCATAAGTCATTTTCACTAACATTAAGTTTATACTATTTTTAAATGATTGAACGAGAAAACCACACAACCCATCACACTTACCTAAATACTTTAATTTTTCCAAATTTTAAGAAAGTGTAAGAAAATGAGTACATACATTTTGTACTAGCATTTAAAGATTTTTTTTTTTCTTATAAATGTTTGCCTTGCTTCCTAAGTTTTATGTCACAAGAAAAAAAATAGTTTACTTTTTATGATAGTGGCGTCTAGGTGTTCATGATAATAGGTTCAATTTATCCATTATTCGTTTTCAAGTTGTATTCAAAGAAAGTTCAAGATGTATCCAAGTGATAAGTTATGTTCATGAGATATGTTGGTAACTTTTCATTAACTAATTATATAACCAAATTAAAGTATAAAGAAGTGATCTTCCCTTTTCAAACACAACATAAAAAGTTGATTGGATCATATCTAAACCTAAATCCTAATAGTTGGGTTTTAACCACTTTAATTTCATTAAATTGCGATAAGATTATAGTTAAGAAGTATTTTGAATTGGCAAGAGAAATATACATAAAAAAGAAAGTTGATGTTGAGAAAAATCCATTGGGGAAGTGGGTATGAATTGAAATGAATATCCAATTTCACAAGTACTTATAAATGAGTTTAGATCCAAAAGGGGAGGGGCAATTAACATAGATTGGTGTTGTGTGGTTCTTCTCATTACTTCTTAAAGAACAACACTAAATGATGGAGCAAAGTGGCTTTAATAGGGTGAGATTTGTTTCCTAGGAGGTAAACTTATCTGAAAGACAGATGAGGGGGTGAAAGGAGTGACCCATAAGGATGTGTATGGAATAAGTGATTTTGGTGGGGTTTTGGGGTTTGGTGAGGCACTGGGTTAGGTATAGTGATTGCCATAAACTCACACACACCTAATGGTGTGGGATGGGGGAGCACCCCATGCTAAAATGACCCCTTTTGGAGTTTGAGGTCCCCTCTATGCCCTTAACTTTGTGTCACAATTTGATGTTCCTTTGTAGAAGAAAATTGAAGAGCAGCTTTTGTGGGACAATCACCCCATACTCTTGTTATGGTGTTGTAACCCTAGGAAAAGACTAGTACTGACACCTGTGAAATGGATACATTTCTTTTGTCATATATATTCAAGATTTTCAATTGTGAATATTTCAACAACTAAATAAGATATAAAATTAGTTTTATAGAAAAATTGTAAATTAACTTAAAATATATATATATGAAAAAAATTAGAAGAGATTCTCAATGTTCATGCACTTCGGAACATTTCAATGAATGGTAGAGTTTGAATTGAATTTGTAGTTAAGATCTGGCTAGGGTTTCATGGGAACATTATTATATTGGCTGAAGAATGAGTTGTCCCCTTCCTTGTATGGCATTCAAATGGTCACCAAATTTGTATGTCTCCACCATTGCACCTTCCACAACCTACAAAAGAATAAAGCTGCTGCAGCATGAATTTTACAAGTCCTTATCTTTTATTTAATAGCCTTGCCATCACCCTAGAGCTTTTTTCTTGTTCTGTCAAGACCATAAACTTAGTTATTTGCAATGTTTATATTGAGATTAGACATTTACCAAGTTCAATCTGTACGTGAGCAGGGTGCTAATTAACATGCTAATGTGCTAAAGATATATATCAAATTTTTCTTAGGTTAGACCTATATGCTTGATTATAAGAAAACCCCTTTTACCCAAACAAGTCAAAAAGCTTGAATAACTAACAAGAAAGTAATAGCATCTTGCTTACTCTCGTGCATGGTGTTTCACTGAATCTTCTATTGTGTTCTGTATAAGGTATGGTCCATTGTTGGTACATACCATACAATTAGATTTGTTATATAAATAATTCATGGTTGTGATTTCGTTTGGCAATATATTTAACAAGTAATTGTGTTTGAAATTGTTGAAATTCTGCCGTTAAAAAAATAATTGTTGAAATTGTATGGTAACGTTAAACATTTGTTTCGAATTACCTGACTCAGATTTCACTAGAGTGTACCATTTCAATAAGAAAAAGTTTCCCTGAAATCAAGGTTTTAGGTTTTGAATTACCTTGTACAAAAATGTGAAAGAGGTGAAGTTTGAGATTGTTGGAGGGTAGAGAAAGCAATAAGCATTTGTGAAGATGATATCCATTGGTTCATATGCAACTATTTTAAAGAAAGTTATTTTTTGCAACTTGTGATTTCTTTGCGCACCTCTACATGTGTTTAAAATGTCTAAAATGTTCATGCCTTAGATTTCAAGATTGTAAAATTCAAAAACATGGTATGGATTACAATTTGAAATCCAAATTCATAAATATATTTATTTTGAATGCATAAATATATTTTGAATTGTATATTTTAAAATACCTTTTAGATTCCAAATGTATTATAAATTATATAATCTAGAATATACTTTTTGAATTTCAAGATTTGCTTAATCTAGAAGTGTATTTTGAATTATATAATATAGATTGTATTTTTGCTTAATCTAGAAGTGTATTTTGAATTATATAATATAGATTGTATTTTTGCTTAATCTAGAAGTGTATTTTGAATTATATAATATAGATTGTATTTTTTGATCATGTAATCCATAAATGTATTTCGGATTTTACAATTCATAATATATTTTTTGATTATGCAATCTAGAAACATATTTTGAATTTACAATCTAGAAAGTATTTTTTAATTATATAATCTTGAAATATATTTTATATTGTATGATCTAGAAACATAGTCTAAATTGTGTAATCCAAAATATATTTTAGATTTTGTAATCTGAAATATATTTTTAGATATGAAAATGTATTCTAGATTTTGTGAGTCAAAATACACTTTTAAGTTTTACATTGTGTAACCTGGAAATGTATTCTCGATTATATAATTCATAATTCATTTTCAGACTTTTGAACTACATAATCAATAAATACATTCTGGATAGTATAATTAAAAATGCATTCCAAATTATACAATGTAGAATATATTTCAAAATTATATTAGTCCAGCATTATATCTTAGATTACGTAATCTATAATATATTTTTAGATTACATAATCTATAATATATTTTTAGATTACATAATCTATAATATATTTTTAGATTACATAATCTAAAAACATATTCTGTATTGTACAATCTGGAATATATTTTTTAGACTACATAATACACTACAAAAAAAAGTCAAATTATCTACGAAAAATTACATACGGATGAAAATCCGTATGTAAAATTTATATTATATACGGAATTTTATCTACGGATTTATATTCGTATGTAAAATCAGCATTACATATGGAATTATCTACGGATTCAAATCCCTATATAAAATCAACATTACATACAGATTTTTATATACGGATTTGCATCCAAGATATTACATACGGATTTAATCTGTATGTAAATTCATATGCAAACTAATCTATATTAAAACTCAACATTACATACGAAATTACATATGGATTTTTTTTCTAAGGTATTACATACGGATTTAATCCGTATGTAAATTCATATATAATATAATCCATATTAAAAATCAACATTGTATGAAGTTACATACGAATTTCTATCCAGACTTATTACATAAAAATTAAATTTCGTATAAAAGTTCATATATAAATATTTATATTATTATTTTTAATATATTATTATTATAATAGTATTATTAATATTATTATTATTAACATTATTATTATAAATATTATTATTATTATTAACATTAATAATATTATTATTAATATTATTGATATTATTATTAATATTTTTATTAATACTATTATTAT